>OHKP01000026.1_pt1 | contig 97500 bp, 76 predicted proteins | sample 1568861 | NCBI WGS metagenome assembly OHKP01 (sample SAMEA3879524, study PRJEB24766) | human gut metagenome | biome: human-associated habitat; feature: feces | place: USA | collected 1985/1987 | reverse complement strand
TCTCTTTGCCCATTTTATTTGAACTTTTTTATTCAACTTAGTTCAGGGCAATACATACAGCGTTGCATGTTTTTTTTGTATGCATACCCAGGGTAGAGGCGCTGCGCACCTCAACCTTGGGCTGGGAAAACGCAACTCCTACAGAGTTGCCAAGGACAAACGTCAGAGCTGAGAAAACCATCGTGGATGGTACGCACACAATGGCAACATATCTAAAAGCATAATCCAAGCAAGCCCTAATGAGCGTCAGGTGTGTTTTTGAATAATATGCAAAGATAGAACGTTGACAAGGATCATGCCGGTGGCGACAATGGCGAGACCGTCTGTGGCGGCCAACGGTGGCGCAGCCTACTCCTTGCCTGTCGCAGCCTTACAAGATGGGCGGCAACAGAGGCTATCTGCGCGTCGGCGTCCATGGTGGCCAGGATGCTGGCATCGTGATTGGCGCGGTCGGCATTGAGTGCTGCCTGCGCCAGCCTTACCCTGCTGCGATGCTGTCCGCCAATGGCAAGAGGCTGGGAGAACTGGATGTCGGTCTGTCCGTCGTGGCCCGTGTCGAGCCATTTGCGGTTGACGGGGTTCTGCAGGTTGTGCATCAGCTGGAGTTCAGGGTTGTCGTACTTGCGGGCTTGCTGCAGTTGTGCGTGAGCGGCATCCACCTCCAGCCGTGATGCCTTGAGCTGCAGGTTGTTGCTTGTCACCAGGCTGTCTACCTCATCGATGGTCATAACCCTCTCCTGCGCGCTGGCAGCGGTTAGAGTCAGTGCGATGAGTGTCAATAAAATGTATCGTTTCATCATCATGCCGCAAAATTACCACTTCCGCGCAAGCACAGGAAACAATCACAATTAGAACCCTATCCTCCAGCATTAAAGATTTCTAATCGACGGCAGGCAACGAGATGCCTGGCATCCAACTCTTCACCATCTCCATGCCTGGTGGATGGGTCGGAAACGATCGTAAGACAGCCATGTGACAGCCCTTATATAGAATAATAGGTGTAAGGGTGAATGAGGTAAAGATGGCGGGGATGATGTAGGATATGTCTTAGTGCCGCAGTGGCAATGCGGAAAAGAGAAAGGGCTGGAGTCCTCTTGCGAGAATTCCAGCCCTAATCCTGTCTATGTCAGCGGCGGTCAGGCGGCCGATGCCAATCTGCTATTTTTCTTTATTTCCACATAATCTTGCGACTTGTGCCGTCGGAATAGCGCACGATGTAAATCTGGTGGCTTTCGGGAGTGGTCACTTGTTGGCCGCAGAGGTTATAGATGGCATTTATTTCATGCTTGGTGGTGCCAGGGGCTACAGTATTGTCGATGCCGTTGGCTACAGATGTGTAGTTGACCACCGGACCCATAGCCATAGAGCAATAGCCTGAGACGTTGGCTATCCATCGGTCCGAATACTGTGCCAGATCCCATGTGGCGCAGAGTCCTCCTTGTTTGCGGGTCACGCAGTAGAGGGCTATCTGGTCCTCATAGCTGCTGACACCCTGATAAGGGAATGGGCCAATGGCCACGAAGAAAGGCTTGCCTTTTGCGAGGGCTACAGGTTCGGCAAACTCGAAGGTGGTCTGTACGTATTCGGAGGCATTGCTCTTGAGCTCGCTTGCTTTGAGCGATGTCTTGGCGAGCACCTTGCCAGGTCCGCCGTCGGCAGCCATATCGTATATCGCCAGCTCGATGGCGGCGTTGGGCTCGCGGGTCTTGGTTGAGGCGAAGTAGGCGTCGACGGTCTTCACTGTAGCATCGGCCAATGGTGCAGGATATTTCTCGGCAAAGCGGTCGAGGCCGAACATATTGCTGCCGGCATAGAAACCAAAGCTGTCGTAGCTGATGGGCTTGAGATTGTCTATCTCCTGCTCGGTGATGTTCCATATCATCGTTTCGCCGCCAACCTGCAGGCACTCTGCCTTGTATGCCTTATTGGAGCCGATGGCATTGGCAGTGGTGAGAGTCACATCATAGCGACCTTCCTTGGTAAAGGTAACGGTGGGGTTCTGCTCGGTGCTTGTCAAGGTCTCGTTGTCGCTGGTGAACTTCCATTCCCAAGAGGTGGGCGCCCCCTCGCTCTTGTCGGTGAACTGTACGGGTACTCCGGCGGGAACAAATGCCATGTCGGCTGCAGTGGTGTAGGTGTCGGAGGTGATGGCAAAGGCTGAGGTGGGTGCCTTACCGATGATTTCGACAAACTGCTTGATTTCCTTCACATCCTTCTCGCTCTTGCGACTTATGGTAAGGGTGACGTTGTAGATGCCCTCTTTGGGGTAGGTCACTGTGACGCTGTTGCCGGCATACTCGTTGTTCTCGCTGCCAGGGAGCGTCCATATCGTCTTGGTGGGCTCGCCCTGACAACGGCTGATGAAGGTGATAGGCTCGTCGACGGAGGCAGTGATGCGTGTGGCAGCCTCGGGGTTGTCGCGTACCAGGCGGAAGGCGTCGATGGCCAGGTTCTCACCGTCAAAGTTGTAGTTGAGCACTATCTGCACTTTGTGTCCAGCATAGGCGGCGAGGTCTATGTCTATCTTCTTCCACTGCATGATGTTGTCGGAGGCAAAGTTGTTTTCCAACGTCCAGCGATAGATGTTAAACAGGGTGGTTGTCTGTCCTGTAGTAAAGTCGGTAACGTCAATCGTCCATGGCGCCCAGCTCAAGTTTTTGGTCTTGAAGTAAGCGTAGAATTCCAGACGTTGCCCCTCTTTGATGTCGAAAACGGGCGAGGTAAGCGGTGCGGCGCCGTCTCCGGCTGCATAGGTAATGGAGATAGATTTCTTGTCGCCGTTTCTGACCTCGCCGAACATCATATCGTCTATGTGCCACTCGCTGGGTACCGTCCAGTCGGCGAGGTCCTTGCTGGACTCGAAATACTGGGCGTAGTCTGCCATCACCGACTTGTCGGTAGTGAAGTCGGCCTTGAGCGGCATGCTGATGGTGAAGTCGGCTTCTATCACGGGGCTCTTGGTGCCTCTGCCGCGCGTCATCACATAGAGTTTGCAGGAGCGGTCGATACGGATGGTTCCGGTCTGTCCAGTTATCATGTAACTGGTGTTGGTGTCGCTGTTCTTGAACTCTTCGGCGCTCTTGGCCACGGTGGAGTACCATATCTCCGTGGCGGCAGCGTCATCGGTGGTGACCTGTACCTCTACGGCGTGGTCAAAGGTGCCGCCCATAGGAGTCATCTTGGGAGTCTTGAGCGGAGAGCGGGGAATGATGCCTACCTCGAGGGTGGCTGTGCCGGGGCGGTATTCGTCGTTGCCGGCAAACGAGGCGGTCACCGTCACTACGGTAGTGGCTTCGACCAGCGCCGTGCTTATCTTACCACTCTCATCCACCTGGCAGATGGACTTGTCTGATGAGGTGTAGACTATGGGCATCAGTCCGTGGGGGTTACGCAATGGGGCTTCGAGAGCCGTGCCGGCGAGGATGCCGACAGAAGAACTATAGAACGAGAGTTCTGGGTCTTTGCGTGTGTCTTCATCGGCAAATGCAGAAAGACCGGTGAAGAGAAAGGCCAAGAGGAGTAAGAGGGTCTGTTTCATAATTGTTGTTGAGTTAAAGTGAAAAAGGATGCGCCACAACTTGAGTGACGCATCCTTTGATGTATTGTCGGTTGGTTTATCTCTTGACAAACTTCATGCTAACACCGTTCTTTCTTACGATGTAGATGCCAGGAGCCAGATTGCTTTCAGACACCTTGACACCATTCAAGGTGTAGATGCCGTCGGCAACCTTGGATGTATGTCCGGCTTCGATGTTGCCGATACCATCAACGGTGCCTTCTACGATATTGGTGAAATTCTCCCAGTAGAACGCGCCCTTGTAGTTGTCGACCGAGCCAGCAGGAACATGCACTGTACATGTGGGATAGATATCCTCTTCGAAAGTACCATAGTTGGCTGTCGGTGCCTTTTCTCTCTTGGCGAAGATGTGGGCCAGCTTCTTGCAGCCTTTGAATACGTCGCCGTCGATGTAGGTCACTGTTGTGGGGAGGGTCACCTTGGTAAGTTCGAAGCAGTCTCTGAAGGCGTTGGTGTTGATACGGGTCACACCTTCGGGGATGACAATGTCCTTCAGGGCATGGCAGCCAGAGAATACATTGGATCCGAGAGCAGGCTTGGAATAGCTCTCCTGCTTCAGAGTGGCAGGCAGCACGACGTGCTCGAGTGACACGCAAGCCTCGAAAGCATAGTTGCTGATGCGAGTGATGTTGTCGGGGATGGTCAGAGTGCCCTTGAGGTTGTAGCAAGAACCGAAGGCTCCACCCTCGATGGCTGTGGCTGTTGCGGGGAATACGAAAGACTCCAGCTTGCAGTGGTCGAACATATACTCGCTGATGATATTGGCGGTAGTGGTAAACTCGAGGTTGGCGGTAGAGTTTTTGTAGTAGCTGTCTCCACCTGCCACAATGTTGGCACCAGAGAGGTCGAGGCTGACGAGCTTGCCCGATGTCTCAACATTCATCTTGTCACGTCCAGCCATCTCGCGGAGGCAGAGGATGTCGGAGCTGTTGATGTCGCCGGTAACCTTGATTTCGGTCAGGTTGAACTTGTCTGTGCCTACGAGGGTAGACAGGGTGCCGGCGGTCTTGACGTCGATGGTCTTGACACCAGTCTCGGGAGTGGTGGTGCCGCCCTCTTCCTTGATTTCCTTGAAGAGACTCCAGTCGGTATCGGCCTTATACATATCTACACAGCCTGCGGGCACATAGAGAGTGATGTTTCGCTGGTCGATGCCGTTGAAAGGCTTCCACCCCTTGTTGGGCAGAGTGGTAGCAGCGATATGTATCTCGGTAACTGATGAACAGCCGCTGAACATGCCGTAGCTCAGTTCGGTAACAGTAGCGGGGATGGTTATCTTGGTCAGTGCAGTACAGTTGGCGAGTACTGAGCCGGCAATCTTTGTTACTTTGGGGAAGTCGAAAGTGACGAGTGACGAGCAGCCTTCGAATGCGTTGTCGCCAACCTCGGTAACCTCTTCGGGGATGGTGATGGCAGTCAGCTTGTTGGATTGCTTGAACGACTCGCTCTTGATGGCGCGCAGCGACTTGGGCAGCTTGATTTCCTTCAGTGTGGTCATTTCAAAGCAGTGGCTCTGCACGGTGTTCTCTGCAGCGGCAGCCTTGTTCCACTGGTCTTTCTCATAGAAGTTGCCACCTCCGGCTACGAAGTTGGCGTCGGTCAGGTCGAGTATTTCGAGCTTGCCGCTGGTGGGGTCGCTCTTGATGTCGCGGCCAGCCATCTCGCGGATGTAGAGCAGGTCGTCGCCGTTGATGTCGCCCTTGATGGTAAGCGAGGTGATGGTGAGTTTCTCAGCTGCATTGATGGTCGTAGAGAGTGTGCCAGCTGCGGTGAGTTCTACAGAGCGTACTACCTCGGTAGTACCGGGCTCTCCAGGATTGACAGTGGGGTCATACTCTGACTCCTTCTTTACTTCCTTGAACAATTTGCAGTCATAGTCGTCCTGATACTTCTTCAGACTCTCGTCGGGTACATACAGGGTGATGTCACTCTGGGTGATGCCGCTGAAGGTAGAAAAAGCTATCGAGGGAACGTTGGCAGCAGCGATGTGAATCTCGGTGAGAGCAGAGCAGTTCTTGAAGATGTTGCCCTTGAGGTCGGTCACTGTCTCGGGGATGACAACCTTGGTCAGAGCGGTACAGCCAGAAAGAACGAAGGCAGAAACTATCTTGACCTTGGGGAACTCGAATGATTTGAGTGAGGTGCATCCGCTGAAAGCGCTGGCGCCAACCTCTGTCACATCCTTGGAGAAGGTAACACTGGTAAGAGCGGCGCACTTCTCGAAGGCACTGTCCTTAATCTTGGTAACAGAGTTGGGGAGTTTTACCTCTTTTAATATAGTACTGGCAAAGCAGAAGGAGCCTACAGTGGCATCGGCGGGTGAGCCCTTCTCGGTGAAGCTCTTGTCGTAGTAGTCTCCGCCGCCAGCCACAAAGTTGGCTTCGGTCAGGTCAAGCACTTCGAGTTTGCCTTCGGTGGCTACGCCCTTCTTGTCACTGCCAGCCATCTCGCGGAGGAACAGTATGTCGGCTCCGTTGAGGTCGCCCTTGACGACAAGTGAGGTTGTGGTAAACTTCAAGTCAGAGGTGACCAGTGTGTTGAGGGTTCCAGCAGTAGTCACATTGACGGTTACTGGAGTCTGTTCGCCTGCTTTGGCCTGGGCAAACGCATCGGTAGGTGCAACAGCGAGAATGCTGGCTGCCACCATACCCAAAAGGTGTAAATTGTGTTGCATAAGCATGTATTATGTAAGTTAATTATCTCTCTCCGTGGTTAACATACCTCTTAGTCAGGGTGCATAGCATAGATACAGGATGGCTCAGAAGGCGTGTTGTCGCATTAATTTGCCACAAAGGTAATGGATATTTTTACATTGTGTATCGTTTTTTCCTTATTTTTTTTGAGTGGCGCAATATTTTTCATGATTTTTCCAACGTTTACGCATTATTTGTGTATCTTTGCGCTGAAAAATGCCCGTTTTTGGGCACTTGCCTGCAACAAAGATGCAAGATTATTCATTAAAACTCATCTATATGAAAAAACATCTACTTACGTTGGTATTAATCACATTGGTATCATTGACAGCCAATGCGCAGACCGTCTACGAGTCGCTCAAGGGGCAACCCGTGCATGTCGTTTCGGGCAACGGGACGATTGACCATTCTCTATCTGCAGCTCAGATTTCCGTGGCGGCACCTATGTGCAAAGCCGAGGGCGAGGGCGGTACGCAGATTCCGTTGGAGTATCTCTTCGTCAATGGCGCCGATGTCCCCTTTGGTGCCGACGGCTTCCCCGAAGCTCCTGGCTCTAATGCGGTCTTTGGCCGTATCACCGCCGATAAACTCAAACCCTATGCCGATTATAGCATTGTGGGTATCGCATTTATAGTGGCTTCAGACTTGGGCTCCGTTCCCAGTATCATAGCGATGGAGCGCCGTACTGATGGATACCATACTGTAGCTGGTGGAAACATTGAGAGTTATGATGTGACCAATGCCACCAATGGCATCGTGCTCAATGAGGTGGGATGTACACAGACTTATGTCATTCCCAAGGAGCCCAAGGACATTCTCTTTGGATATGGCTATACCCAGTCGGCCACAGGTACTAATGCCGACAAACCTATCTTCCTGGGCAAGACCACTGATACGGCCAACGGATATCTGGTACTGGGTACCCTCAATGCAGCCTATGGTCGTGGCATCTATACGGTGAGTAGCGCCAAGTTCCCTTATGCCGCTTGCGTGCAACTCATCCTCTCTAATGGCAGCACGACAGAAATCGTTGGCGTTGACGGCAAGCGCGACGTCAAAGTCGTAGAGTGCTATACGCCCGACGGGCAGCGTGTCTCTGCTCCTGTGAGCGGAATCAATATAGAAAAACTAAGCGACGGCACTACGCGTAAGGTGTTTGTGCAGAAGTAAAGCTATACGGATAAAGGCCCCGAAGAACGCGACACTGATAGTCGTATCTTCGGGGTTTATTGTGCCTATCCTTGTGCTTCCCGTCTTTAGGTTGGTGTCATCGGATGATGGTCTCCTGTCAGCCCTTATATATAATAATAGGTGTAATGGTGGCCCAGATGGGGGGAAAAGCGGTCGTGACGGCGGTGGAGATGGCGACGGGCTCGGAAGGGTTGTGCTACAGGGCGTTAGAGATGACTGCGGCGATGGCGTTAACTAATGTTGGCAGGAATGGCGGTGGCTGTTAACAGAATTTTGCAGGTTATGGCGTGCGCAGATTTGGTATCGACGAAGTGCATGACTACCTTTGCATTGTCAAAAGTACCGGAACGGATGACAACAAGCGAACACACAAACACAATGTCAAACTAACAAAAATCAATCATTATGTTGAAGTACAAATTGTATCAAGACAACCGCAGCAATGCGCAGCACAAGGGCAACTGGTATGCCCACATGAATCTCGACGGCACTATGGGCCTTGACGAATTGGCCGCTCACATGTCTGACCATGGCACCCCATACTCCAAAGGTGTAATCTGCGGTGTGCTGAACGATATGGTGGGATGTATCAAGGAACTTGTGCTCGAGGGCAATGCCGTGAAGCTCGACAACCTTGCCATCTTCTCGGTAGGAATTGAGAGCAAGCCAGCCAACACCAAGGAGGAATTTAATGCCCGCACCCATATCACCGGTTACAAGTTGCGGGCGCGAGCCACTGGTGGCAGTATCAATGCCCGATTGAGTCACCTTGCATCCATCAATCAGATGGGCGAGTACAGCCATGACGAGGCAGAGACGGCAGAGAACAGCCAGGACGCCAATAACGGCGAATGATGACACAGGAGGCGACGCTGCCGGTCTGGCATCATGGATGACATAGGAAGAGAGGCAGACTAACCTCACTGAGACCCAAGAGTCCCCGAGGAAGGCGAAGGATGAGAATCCTACCCTGACTCGGGGATTTTTGTTGTCCTCCCTTACCGTCGCCGCGACAAGCCGGCTGATGGCGATGAGAGTCTGGGAAGGAATGGCGACCGGAGATGGGCGCAGCAGGATGATGGCTGTCGTTGGCGCGACTTTTTGCAGCCAGACAGCAAATTATAACACAATTTTTTTGAGACTTCGGATAAATATCACTACTTTTGCGGTCATGATGAAGATGTATCGTATCATAGGTATGGTGTGCCTGATGGTGGCGGCGATAACTGCTGACGCTCAGACCGCTAAGCGGGCGGGCATAAACCCTGAAGACCGAAAGGTGGACATGGACAACCCCACCTTTGTGCCTATGGTCAAGGTGGGCAAGGTGCTGTTGGGCCGCGACTCGGTGCAATATGTCGAGCTCAATAATATCTATGTATATCCCAAGCCCGTCTTCAAGAACGAGCGGCAGATGATGGCGTACAACAGACTGGTCTATAACGTGAAGAAGGTGCTGCCTATAGCCAAGGAATGTCGTGGCATCATCCTCGAGACCTACGACTATCTGCAGACATTGCCCAACAAGGAAGCGCGCGACCGCCACCTGAAACTCGTGGAGAAGGGCATCAAGGCCGAGTATACTCCCCGCATGAAGCGGCTTACCTACCAGCAGGGCAAACTGCTCATCAAGCTGATTTACCGTGAGTGCAACTCGTCGTCCTACAATCTTATCCAGTCGTTCTTTGGTCCCACCCGCGCTGGCGTCTATCAGGCCTTTGCCTGGGTCTTCGGAGCCAGTCTGCGCAAGGGCTACGAGCCCGAGGGAGTAGACCGTTTCACCGAGCGCATCGTGCGCCAGGTAGAGAGCGGGCAGATTTGACGCCGCCACGCATTGCTTCAGAAAATCTTATGCTATCAATAATGAGGGTGTGTCAAAAGTCGCAAGTGGTACGCCCCGAAGGAGCAATTTGGGCTTTCAGCTCGCATTGTTTGAGTTTTGACACACCCTCACGCAAGTAACGCTCTACCAAATGTTTTTTATGTTTATTGCCGTATATATTTTACGAGGGCACATCGTGCCACTGCTTTACATATAGACAAAGCTGTCGAGAGCTTGCTCTCGTAAGGCTTTATCTATATGTAAGGCAAGTCGAAGACTCGGAAAATATATACGGGGTTTTATCGGTTTTTGTCAAAGCCCTGCCATATACTCGCATAAACCTCCCCGATAAACTCCAGTTTATATCTCTCCAGCTATCGGAGAGCCCGAAATAGTAGTCTCTGTATACAGTTAAGGCTTAACAGCCTCAACCGTGTATCCTTTTTCCTGCAGCAACTTAAGCACGCCCTTACTGCCAGGCAGGTGTCCGGCACCCACAACAAACAAGGTTGGGGCAGCCTTCATGATGGCAGGCATACGACTTGCCCAGTCGAGGTTGCGGTTGTCGAGCAGCTGTGCCATCTCTTCAGGAGTGTAGTCGCACGTTGTGTTGAACTTCTCGTTCATAAGGTCAAGCAGAGCCTTGACGTCCTGTGCGTAGTAAGCCTTGGCCATGCGCTCGGAAAGCTGGGCATAATAGTCGAGGTTGTTAAGGAAGCAGTCGAGCTGCTGGATCTGTCTTTTGAGCGGCGCGCCGTACAACAGACTTGCCTGGAACGACAGCGTCTCAAGTCCGCCTACAGGTTCGTTGTTCTGCTTGGCCTGCTTTTGGAAGTACTGGTCGATAAGGTTTGTAGGGTCGAACTCGCCCATGTGAGCCTTGATATACTGCAACACCATAAGCTGTGTGAGCAGCGTGGCGGGTGACATCTTGCCCATCTGCTGAGCCACCATAGGGTTGCTTAGACCTACACCCATATAGTCTACCAGCACCGCATCAAGCTTTTTGTACTGCTCGGGGGTTAGCACCGTCTTCAAGGTCTTGCCCTCCGGCAGGAGCATGTGCTTCTGCATAACCTGCATACTGTCCGGGTTTAGCATAACATCAAAATTCAATTCGCCATACACCTGGTCGGTAGCGTCGAGCGCCTGGCGCACACCGGCAACCTGGTCGACAAAAGGCGAGTTGGCAAAGTGGAAGGTACCGAAGACGTACGACGGCTTTTTAAGGTCGGCACCCGACACGCGATAAAGCAACTGGGCGTTGGCGCTAACGGCCGAAACCAACACAAATAAGAGTGAAATTAAGATTTTCTTCATATTATTTATTGTTAAATGACCAACAAAGTTTTGTACTAAGGATGTTTTTACGTATTTTTACAAATGCGTCACATATATTTTAATATAATGACACAGCATCGTTTTATCGCTTGATATGGCCCTGCAGGGTGGTGTAGAACTGGTCGACTATCTCGAGCATATCTGCGGGCAGATATTCATAGGCTTTGGTAATCATCTCTTCGGGTATCTCGTAGTGGGCTTCGGCTATGCTGCCGCAGATGGCACCCTTGGTGTCGGTGTCGCCCTGGGCGAGGATGGCTGTGCGTATGGCGTCTTCGAAGTTGTTGCTGTCGAGAAAACAGCTGATCGCCGCCGGCACCGTCTCCTGGCAGGTGGCGTCGAAGTGGCCTTCGTTGCCGAGTCTGTAGACCTCCTTGAGGTCGGGGATGTCGTAGCCGAAAGTCTGCTTGATGGTACCTATCACCTCATCTTTGGTGATGCGCACCGTGCGCAGCCAGTAGATGAGCGTAGCCACACACTGTGCTCCGCGTATGCCTTCCCGGTGGCAGTGGCTGGGCAGCGCCGTCTTCATCGCCTCGTCCTGCATCTCGTGGAAGTCGTCGTAGAGCCATCCTATCGGGCTCACCCGCATCGCCGAACCGTTGCCATACGAGGCCTGGGGCAGATGGTCGGCGCTCTGCAGCCACTTCAGGAACCTCCCTCCATAGCCTCCCATGGGGTCGGGATAGCGGCTGCACCAGTCTACCAGTGCGTCCTTGTACTCCCGATGGTTCATCGCCGCATCGGCTATGGCGATGGTGCAGATGGTGTCATCGGTGTAGCTGCAGTCGGGGCTGAAGAGCTTGAAGCCCGGTGTAGCCACATTTTCAAACTCGAATCGCGACCCTACGATGTCGCCAATGATAGCTCCTAACATAATGGATAGATTTAGGTGGATGATGGTTTACTCTTCGGTGTAGATGACCTGAATCATCGTCTGTCCCACGGCCTTGAGGGTGTTGCGGCTGATGTGCTGCATATTGTCGTTCAGCGTGTGCCACGTGGGTCCGAAACTGCTCTGGGCGCAGTCGGGGTAGAAGGGGATGATGTCTATCGCGGGTATACGTGCCGTCTGGTTGAGCGGGATGTGGTCGTCGGTGACCATACCTCCCTCCTGACGGGGGAAGAAGTTGCCATAGCCGGCCTTGCGGGCTGCCCGCCATACCTTCTTGACTATCTCCGGCGCAAACTGCATTGACATTCCCTCCTTGTAGAAGCGTGCTCCCTCGCCGCCTACCATGTCGAGCAGGATGGCGTAGCGCACCTCGAAGCCGTCGGGGAGATGGCTGGCGAAGTGCTGGGCACCCAGCGCCCATGTACTCTCGCTGTCGCCGCTGTTGATCCACTGCGGGGTACCCCAGTCTTCGGCGTCGAAGCACACGAAGTCTACTCCGATGTTGAGGGTGGTGTCGCGGTGGATGAGGCGAGCCACCTCGAGCATCACAGCCACACCGCTGGCGGCGTCGTTGGCAGCCTGGATGGGCTTGCGCCAATTGGTGGAGTCGGGGTCATTGTCTGCCCACGGACGGCTGTCCCAGTGGGCGCAGAGCATGATGCGTGTGGAGCGCTCGGGGTGCGACCGGGCTATGATATTGCGGCATTTGAGCGTGGTGCCGTCATAACCCTTCACATCGGCTTGCTGTATCTCCAGCTGGCAGCCATACTCTTCAAACTTCTTCTCTATCCACTGCGCGCAGCGGTCATGGCCTTCGGTGTTCATGGCTCTTGGGCCAAAGTCACACTGGGCCTGGGTGAAGGCGTAGGCACTGTCGGCGCTGAACGCGGGACCCACGGGGTCTATCTTGTCCATACTTTCTTCCATGTCTATGCTGTCGGCATGTCCCCATCCGGTGTTTATGCCGACGGCAGCGATGGCAACCACCACGGCGGCGGTCGCTCCTCCTATTATCATCTTCATTTTTCTGGTCATCATTGTCCTTTGTTGTATTGTTGTACTTGGTTCATCACGCGCAGCCAGTTGCCGCCCCATATCTTGGCGATGTCTTCGCGGCTGAAGCGCTTGGCGAGCAGCTGCTCGGTGAAGAGTATCGCCTCTGAGGCATCGGCTATACCTCTCACTCCGCCGTCGCCGTCGAAGTCGGTGCCTATGCCCACGTGGTCTATGCCCATCACGTCGATGGCGTGTTGCAGATGGGCTACGGCGTCGGTGATGGTGGCTTCGGCGTCGTTGCGCAGAAATCCGTGGTACAGTGTAATCTGTGCCACGCCACCCTTGCGGGCGAGGGCACGCAGCTGGTCATCGGTCAGGTTGCGCGGCACGTCGCAGAGGGCCTTGCAGTTGCTGTGGCTGCACACGATGGGCGTGGCGCTGAGGTCGAGGGCGTCATAGAAACTGCTCTCGGCAGCGTGGGAGAGGTCGACCATAAGTCCCAGGCGGTTCATCTCGGCTATCACCTCTGCTCCCCAGGGGCTCACGCCGCCATGGGTGGCTGTGCCGCGGGCCGAGTCGCAGATGTCGTTGTCGCCGTTGTGGCAGAGGGTGACATAGACGATGCCACGGTGGGCAAAGTGGCGCAGATGGCTGAGGTCGTGCTCGATGGCGAGACCGTTTTCGATGCCCGTCATGATAGATTTCACCCCGTCTTGCTTGTTCTGCCACAGTTCTTGTGGGTTTCTGGCGCGGCGTACGGCGTCGGGATGGGCGCCGAGGATTTCGTCGATGCGGTCGAATATCATGTCGGCATACTCATGGGGCGAACCGGCAGGCAGCGGGGCTATCTCGGCAAAGCTCTGTCCAGGTTTGGGTTGGGGCAGATAAGCCACCATGGTGGTAGCGTCGAGCCGTCCGTCGGTCATCTTGTGCAGGTCTACGAGAATGCGAGGGTCGCGGGTGCTGAAGTCCACCCCTTGCGGGAAGAACATGGGCGTGTCGCAGTGGGAGTCGAGGGTGAGGGTGTGTCGGTGTACGCTCTTGGCTTCAGCGAAGAGGCTTGCCCGGCAGGTGAGCCATTGGAATAGCGGCAGTCCGTCGGCTCCGAGCCATTCGGGATGCCACTGCACGCCGATGATGCCTTTCTGCTCGCTGCTCTCTATGGCCTCTATCACTCCGTCGGCCGCTGTCGCCGTGACGGTCATGTGGGGTCCGCCGGCTGTCACCGCCTGGTGGTGAAACGAGTTGACGTATATACGCTCTTCGGGGTAGATGGCGCTGAGCATAGAGCCCCTCCCGATGGTCACCGAGTGGGTGGGCTCCTGTCGGTCGGCGTCTTGCGAGTGCTTGAGCTGCATCTCGGCATGCTGCGCCACACTTCCGCCGAGGGTGATGGCGAGTGTCTGCATGCCGCGGCAGATGCCGAGCATGGGTAGCTGGCGGTTGAACGCCAGGCGGGTGATGAGCAGTTCGGGCAGGTCGCGCTCGGCGTTGATGTTGCCCAGCTGCGGCTGCGGCTCTTCGCCCGTCCAGAGCGGGTTGTAGTCTCCGCCACCCGTGAGCAGCAGTCCGTCGATGCGGTCCAGCGTTCCCGCGAGGATATGGCGGTCGGCGATGGGCGGGATGATGACGGGAATGCCGCCGGCAGCCTCTACCTGGCGGTAGTAGCGGTCGCGCAGCGTGGCGTCGCCCTGACTGTAATTTGCAGTAATGCCTATCACCGGACGGCTTTCACCCTCGGGATAGGCAGTATATATCTTCTGGAGATGGGCCTCCAAATCGAAATGTTCCATTATTATCAGATAGGCATAAACAAATACTTACTGTGGCTGTGGTACCACTGTCGGGACTGTCGGGTCAGACCTCGTCGGGCTGGATGGTTATCTCGCGCTTGATGCTCTGCTCGAGCGAGATGAGGGTCTCTGTCGACACCACGCCGGGGATGGTCTGCAGCTTGTTGTTGAGCAAGTCCATGAGCTGCTCGTTGTCGCGGGCGTAGAGTTTCAGCAACATGGTGTATGAGCCAGTGGTGAAGTGGCACTCCACAATCTCGGGTATGCACAGCAGGCGCGACACTACCTCCTTGTACATGCTTCCGCGCTCGAGGTTGATGCCCACGTAGGTGCAGGTGGTATAGCCCAGACTCTTGGGGTTGACATAGAAACCGCTGCCGGTAATCACTCCGTTGTCTATCAGATGCTGTACGCGCTGGTGAACGGCTGCACGCGACACGCCGCACTCGGCTGCCACATCCTTGAAGGGCATACGGGCGTTGGTGGATAAGATACCCAGTATCTTTTTATCCAGTTTATCTACTTTCTCCATATCTTGTAAAAGTGTTGGTTACGATTAACTCAACAAAATTACGCTTTTCTATTGATACTGGCAAACAAAATGCACGATATTTTACCTAATATCGTGCATTTTGTCAGTAATTGGCCTCTCCGAGGGGCTAATCATCGAAAGGTAGGGGCAGTTCCTGCCCGGTGAGGTTGTAACTGCGACGGTGATAGGGGGTGATGCCGTGCTGGCGTATGGCCTCGCGGTGCTCGCGGGTGGGGTAGCCCTTGTTGCGTCGCCAGCCATACTGCGGACACTCGTCGTCGAGGGCGTCCATATAGTCGTCGCGGAAGGTCTTGGCCAGGATGCTGGCGGCGGCGATGGCCTGGTATTTGCCGTCGCCCTTGACGATGGTGGTGTAGGGCAGGTTGCCGTAGGGCTTGAAGCGGTTGCCGTCGACGATGACGGCTTCGGGTCTCACGCCGAGCTGGTCCAGGGCGCGGTGCATAGCCAGAATGCTGGCGTTGAGGATGTTGATTTGGTCTATTTCCTCCGGGGTGACCACGCCCACTGCCCAGGCCACGGCGTCGTCCATAATCTGCTGGCGCAGTGCATACCTACGGTTGTGGCTCATCTGCTTCGAGTCGTTGAGGTCGGGATTATCATAGTCGGCAGGGAGTATCACCGCAGCGGCATAGACACTGCCGGCAAGGCAGCCACGGCCAGCCTCGTCGCAGCCGGCCTCGATGCAGTCTTTATAATAATGTGGGAGGAGTGGATGGCGTTTGCTCATAGGATAATCTGTTCTTGCTACAGGCTGCAAAATTACAAAAAAAAAGTGATTATCGTTTTGATACTCATTATTTTTTAGTAGCTTTGTGGTGATTAAAGATTAAGGAGGACTTGATTATGTACAATCGCAGATTTACCCCACATTTCATTACCCGACTTGCAGATAATGAGATTTTTGTTTTTGGCAGCAATCTTTCTGGTTTTCATGGTGGAGGCGCAGCCCGCACCGCCCTCGACGCCTTCGGAGCCGTATGGGGTCAGGGCGTAGGCCTGCAGGGACAGAGCTATGCCATACCCACCATGCAGGGAGGTGCCGAGACCATCAAGCCTTATGTAGACCAGTTCTTGGCCTTTGCCGCCGAGCACAGCGAGCTCACCTTCCTGGTCACCCGCATAGCCTGTGGCATAGCCGGACTCCCCGTCAGCGAGATAGCGCCCCTCTTTGCCGCAGCCATAGACATGGAGAACGTGATACTGCCCAAGGACTTTGTAGACGTCATCCACGCCACCTGCACCCCCGACCACGGATGGCAGGCCGAGACCGACTTTCTCCAGTCTTACCGCCACCTCAAGGGGTGTATGAAGAACGGCGACCGTGAGGCATACTACCAGATTAAGGGTCTGCGCACCAAGGTCTATCGCAACACCATCGACCTGGTGACCCAGGGCCACTACACCACCGAGGACGGCAAGCGCGTGGAGCTTGGCGACGGAGCGGAGATGATGAACGCCACGGTCTACTATGATCACGAGATAGAGACCGATGCGCCCACTGCCGACGAGACCTGCATCGAGGTGGTCAACGACGACTGCCTCGCCGTAGCCATGCGCCTCAAGGCCGACGGCTATACCCCCGCCGTGCTCAATATGGCCAACCGCCACCATCCCGGCGGTGGGGTCGACAATGGTGCCGCTGCCCAGGAAGAGACGCTCTTCCGCCGTACCGACCTCTATCGTTCACTCTACCGTTTCTCGCCGCTTGCCAAGGTCTATGGCCTGCCGCCTTCGTCCCATCACTATCCCCTCGACAGTCACTTTGGCGGCATCTATACTCCCGGTGCCACCATCTTCCGCGAGAGCGAAGACCAGGGCTACCGCCTTATGGCAGAGCCCGTGAGCATGGACTTCATCTCTGTGGCAGGCAAAAACCGCCCCGACCTCACCCCCGACGGACTGATAGCGCCCCACCATGTGCCTGCCATCTGCGACAAGATACGTACCATCCTGCGCATAGGACTTGCGCATCATCACGATGCTCTGGTGCTGGGCGCTTTGGGCTGCGGAGCCTTCTGCAATCCGCCTGCCCACGTGGCACGACTCTTCCACGAGGTGCTCTCAGAACCTGAGTTCTACCAGAAGTTCCGTCGCATCACCTTTGCCATCATCGACGACCACAACGCCCACCGTCCCCACAATCCCGAGGGCAACTACCGTCCCTTCTTCGCTGAGTTCAAGGACGGAGCAAGTGCCTTGCCTCTTTGACGGTCCAGCTGCGGCTGCGGGCGAGCCCTCGCGGCATAGCCCCCGGCTGTCGGCACCGATACGTATAGCCAACGGCAACACCAGAGCCTCCAGAGCTACTGGTGTTGCCGTTGATGCTTTATCCCTGTTGACCCAGCAAAAAAATACGGCATCTGCCATGGAGACAGATGCCGTAAACCTTGAAGATTATAAGTGTCTTGTATTACAAGATGCTCTTGTAGAGGGCCACAATGTCGTCGCGTGTCACCTCGCGGGGGTTGCCCGGAGTACATACGTCGGCGATAGCCTGGTCGGCGAGTGCGTCGATGTCGGCCTCGGTGATACCCAGGTCTGACAGATGGGCGGGGATGCCCACGCGGCGGCTCAGGTTCTCAATCTCGGTGCATGCAGCGTCGGCAGCCTCTTCCTTGGTCATACCCGGAGTGTATACATCGAGCGCCTTGGCGATGTCTACATACTTGTCGAGAGCGGCAGGAGCGTTGAAACGCATTACTGTAGGCAACAGGATGGCACAAGCCACACCGTGGGGCACATCGTGCAGAGCCGACATGGGGTGAGCCATACCGTGGTCTACACCCAGACCTACGTTAGAGAAAGCCATACCAGCCACATACTGGGCTACGGCCATACCGTTGCGACCCTCGGGGTTGGTGGGGTCTTCTACGGCTACGGGCAGGTAGCGGTGAATCATATTGATGGCCTTGATTTCAAACATATCGCTCAGTTCCCAAGCACCCTTGGTGATCAGACCTTCGATGGCGTGGGTCATGGCGTCCATACCGGTAGCGGCGGTGAGGCTCTTGGGGAGCGAGTACATCAGCTCGGCATCAACGATAGCCACACAGGGAATGTCGTTGGGGTCTACGCAGACCATCTTCTTCTGCTTGGTCTCGTCGATGATTACGTAGTTGATGGTAGTCTCGGCAGCAGTACCGGCTGTGGTGGGCAGGGCGATGATTGGCACGGTCTTCTTCTTGGTGTCGGCCACGCCTTCGAGCGATACCACGTCGGCAAATTCGGGGTTGTTGCTTACGATACCGATACCCTTAGCGGTGTCCATGGCACTACCGCCACCGATAGCCACGATGAAATCGGCCTGGGCAGCCTTGAGGGCTTCTACACCCATCTTCACGTTGGTCACAGTGGGGTTGGGCTTTACGTCGTCATACACAGCGTAAGGAATGTTGGCCTCGTCGAGCACGTCGAGCACCATCTTGGCAACGCCAAACTTCATCAGACCCTTGTCTGTTACTACCAATGCTTTGGTGAAACCCAGTCGGGCAACTTACTCCAGGCAGCTCCTTACGAGCACCGGGACCGAAGTAAGACACTTCGTTAAGGATAAATCCATTTACCATAAGTGTTTTTGTTGATAAATTGGTTAATGTTATATATATAATAATGTGTACTGGTACAGGTAACGGTAGAGACACGAGGCGGAGGGCAAAGCAACAAACTTGTTTTTTGATTTATGCTTCCTGCCCGTAGCCTATCTTTTGCAAAGATAGTGCAAACCCGAGTGCCATAAGCTCGCTTAATGGCCGAGGTGCCGCCTATCTTATGCAAAGATAGTGCAAGTCGAAGACAATGCCAAGAAAAAACCGAAGTTTTTTTCAATTGGCATTGTTGAGGTGCCGCCACGCTCTGCGGCGGAGTCTACGCGCCGATGCGGTTATATATTGGCTATGCGCCTGTCAAAGTCGGTGGCACTACCTTCCTCGCCAAAGAGTTTCATCATCAGTCGGCTGCGTATATTGGTGATGTTTGAGCGGCTCGTGGCAAGCAGCATCGCCATCTCAGTAGGGATGAAGCCAAGGCGGGTTAGCACGCAAAGGCGGTATTCTTTACAGTTTATATATGTCTCCACTCCGACCAGCCATTCCAAGAAATGAGCGTCAAGTGTCGATAATGCGTTTTCCATTTCATCCCATTCGCTTTTTGATGGTAACTTGTCGTTTTTTGCCTTGCGGTGCATGAGTATCACCCACGGGTGGTTTACCACTTGTGCCGTGGGAGTTTTTCCACCTTTTAGCATTTTACTTATTGCCTGTTTGACTTCACCAGCCTTTTGATTTCTTCTGATATCGTTATCCTTTAGAGATTCGTATTGTTCGGTCATCAACCTGTATTGTTCTATCAGATGGTCATACCTTTCGTTTTGCCGCAACATCTCTTCTTTTAGACGTTGCTTGTTGCGCTTTATCACGTAGAAACAGCATATTATTATCGAAGTCAATAACCCTCCAACGGTTATCAGTCCATACTGCATACGGGTTTTGGCTATTTGCTGCCTGTATATTTCTTCTTGTTGTCGGTTATAGTTATACATTCCCTTTATTTGTAGCAGATGCTCTACATTTAGGTCAACAAAGGAAGAATCACTGTAATTGCAGTACAGCTCGGCATATTTGCTTACCGAATCCAATTTGCCTTGCTGACGATAGAGGTTCATGTAATTACAGCAATACCATGCCTTGTTGGCAAAAGAACCATTGGCCTTTTGTTGCAGACGGATATAATGCAGCGCCGAATCACCTTGCCCTACGCCTATATAATAACGGGCTTTAAGGTCGTAAAGGAGATGAGTAAGCCCAATTGAGTTGACATTCGGGGTGGTAAAGTTCTGCTCATAGATGTCCAGGTATGTCTTTGCTTTAGACCATTCCCTTTTTTCCAGCAATGCCTTAATGCTATAGGATAGAACCATTGAGTTGTTTTTCCCATCCTTTGTTTTCTGCCACTCTTTATATAGTCTTTGTGCTGATACATCAGCGCTGTCATATTGGTTGGTCATGGAGTAAAACCATGGTATATTTCCTTTATATATCAATGCCGATGTTGTGTCTCTGCACCTCATGGCATAATATACGGCCCTTTCCATCTCTTTTCGAGCCTCTTCATAGAGATATAGGTTTTCATAGAGGTCTTGCATCATACCATGTATGAGCATCAATGAATGAGGCTCGTTTATAGTATCTGCATACTCTATCGCTTTTAGAAAGCTGTCCAGCGCGCGAGGGGCGTCGCCCCGCTGCATATAATAGTTGCCCAATAGATAATGAACATTCATACGCTGGTGAGCAGTGCCATTCTGGTCATAGTATTCAGCTACCTGCACTATCTGCGAGTCCTTTCCTATAGGCTGGTAGGCCTTGAACTTGGCTTTTACGCGCAGCATACTGCACATCATCTTGTCGTCTTTGCTCAATGTGCCAGAAGATGCCTCTATGCTGTCCAGCTTTTTCAATGCCATAGCAGGACATGTATAGGTCAGCGAGTCTATTCTGTCCAGCATACTCGGCGACGAAGAATTATGACAGGCACCTAATCCAAGTGCCAACAGGGTCAGGCCAATGTTAAGACGAATTATTTTCATGACACAAAAGTAAAGATAATAGTTGATAGAAAACAGCAAAATTCGTTTTTTTTCATCTCGCGCATTAAAAATGCGCCTTACCTTTTCATTACCAGCAATCTTCTATTGATTTGTGAACATTTTGTGAACAACTTGTGAAATAAAAAGAGGAATTTGTGAAATGATTTTCTTGCTAACCACCGCTTTTGCCCATACATTTGCGACTAAAAAAGATATGGATGGACGGATTGTAGCTGCCCTTTGTGGCGCCGCTTCGGCCGCAATCGTGGAAATGATAAACGATAGAAGACTATGCGCACGTTAAATAACTCAAAAACGCATGATATACACCCCGTTTCTGTTAAATGTTACAAACAGGAAGTGGAGGGTATTGATTTTTTAGATACATTTACAGCACCTAATATAAGGAAGGATACTACTATGGTAAGTCTAACACTCAGAAACACAGTCTATGCACTACGCTGTATGGCGCTCACCCTAATGGTGACCATGCTGGCTACGATGCAGACAATGGCGCAGGACACCAAGTCGCCCACGTGCCAGGTTACCGGAACCATACGCGACAAGGCTACCCACGAGCCCGAGCTGGCAGCCACCATCATCGTGGCGCAGCAGTCGCAGCCTAACGTGGCGTTCAAGAAAGGCGTGACCGACACGGGCGGAGTCTTCTCGCTGACGCTCCCTGCCACCGACGCCCGTTACATCCTCACCGCCTCGGTACTGGGCAAGAAGGCGGCACAGGTGAAACTGACCGTGACGCCTGCCGACACGCTTATCGACCTGGGCGATATTCTGCTCGACGACGACGCCCGGCTGCTCGACGAGGTACAGGTGCTCGCCCAGAAACCCCTCGTGACCATGGATGTGGACAAACTGACATACGACGTGGCTTCCGACCCTGACGCCAAATACATGATGACCTCGGAGATACTCAACAAGGTGCCTCTGCTCGATGTCGACGGCATGGGAAATATCAAGATGAATGGCACCACCAACTTCCTCATCCTGCAAAACGGGCGCCGCACCGCCGTGACACGCCACCCCAAGGAAATCCTGCGCTCGCTGCCTGCCGAACTTATCAAGAGCATAGAGGTCATCACCTCGCCGGGAGCCAAATACGATGCCGAGGGCATAGGAGGCATCATCAACATCGTGATGCAGCGCCGCTACGAAGGGCACCTTACCAACCTCAACGGGGCAGTCAACAACATGGGCTTCGTCACCGGACTCTCGACCACTACCAAGATAGGCCGTTTCTCGATAGACGGATATATGAACTATAACCGCATACTCACACCCACCGGAAGCAACGCCAGCCATACCTACAACTACGCGTCGGACTCTCGCGCTTACCAGCAGACCGCCAGCAGGCACAAGAGCAGAGGCAGCACGGAGTTTGCCAACATCAATGCCAGTTACGAGATAGATACTCTCCAACTGCTCACCCTCTCGCTGTCGGGGATGGGAAGCCAGCAGCGGCTGCCCGTATGGGGCAGCACCGAGATGTGGAACCGCGACCGCTCGCAGCTCGCCTACTCATATCTGCGCAGCAGCTTGGCGAAGGAGTCGTTTCTCAATGGAACGGCGGGCATAGACTACCAGCGTACGGGGCGACACAACAAGCAGCGACTTACCACGCTGTCATACCAGATAAGCACCAATCCACAGTGGATCAAGGACAACACCCAGTACGATGAGATAGTCTACAATACGCCTTCTAACATAATAGAGGAACTGCAGCTCTATGCCAACCGCACCGACGCCGACAACAAGAGCGTAGAGCACACCCTCCAGGCCGACTATACCACGCCCATAGACAAACACAACACCATAGAGACCGGACTCAAATACATTGTGCGCAACAACGAGAGCACCAATGACATCTACGATGCCCGCATTGTTGTCGGCGACTTTGCCTACAACGACCAGCGCAGCAACCACTACAAGAACCGCAACGACATTCTGGCTGCCTATCTCAGTTATACCTACCACAGCGCGGCTGTCTCCCTCATGCCCGGTCTGCGCTACGAATACACCTACCAGGACATACGCTACCTCTCGGGAGCTATGGGTGCCGATGCCGACTATAGCGGACACTATGCCTATCTGGTGCCCTCGATGAAGGTCAACTTCAAGGTAGGGCCCCACCAGTCGCTGCGCCTCGAATACGGCATGCGCCTGTCGCGCCCCAGCATCTATTATCTGAACCCCTACTTCAATGACCTCAACCCGCAGCGCATCACCCAGGGCAACGGACAGCTCGATGCCGAGCGCAGCCACAACTTCGGAATCACCTATGGCAACTTCACCCGCCGGCTGAACCTCAACATGTCGCTCGGATACCGTCGTCTCGACAACGGCATCGAACAGGTGAGCCGCATCATAGGCGACGGGGGCGAATACTTTGACGAAGGCAAGCACTATGCAGCCCCGGGCGCGCTCTACAGCACCTATATGAATATAGGCCGCACCCAGCGCACGGCTCTCGATGTGTATCTGCGATGGAATATGAACAGCCGCATCAGCTGGACCATCAATTCCAACGTGTCTTACCTGGACCTCTCTGATCCCGCGCGCCAACTGCGCAACCACGGATGGCAGACCTCGCTCAGCGGCAGCACCTCGGTGAGACTGCCTGGTGACCTGAGACTCATGGGCAGAGTGGCATACAGCAGCCGCAGTGTGATGTTGCAGGGCAACAACAATTCGCTGTTGACCTATAATATCGGACTTACCCGCTCGTTCCTCAAAGACAAGAGGCTCACCTTGTCGCTCATGGCAACCGAGTTTGCCCGCAGTTGGATGACACGTAGCACCACTACCTACGGCACCAACTTCTACACGCAAAGGGATAACCAGGTGAAGCGCCAGTATTTTGGTCTGACAGCTATGTACCGCTTTGGCACGCTCCGCCAGTCGGCTACCAAGCGTGCAAGCCACGGTATACACAACGATGACCTTAAGGCGGGAGGTCGCTGAAGGCATATTAGTCTTTTAGTGTCAATTATTATCTGGGTCACAAACCGAATAAAAGCAAATCCTAATCGGGTTGGATTCCTCTCTTGGTATCCAACCCGATTAGGATTTGCTCAATATAGATTCAGCTGATACTAAATGATGATTATCAGGTCGTAATTAGAGCCTATGTATATGTTCTGGAAATTGCTGCTATTTATGACATTCCTTTTCTGATGGCAAAATCACGTTTCCTGTTTTACCATCCAGTTGAAGGAGTGTGCATCGTCAAGTTGAAGTATAGACTAATAGTTATGATTACTCTTCCAGTAAAATTCCTTTTGTATGTTTTGTCTTTTATAGACGATAATTTTATGCCGATAATGTCGTTTATAAAAGATAAAATAGGTATCTTTGCAATAGTTTTTGGTATTTGCATGAAAAGAATATGACAAAAGAGTTAATAAAATCGCTTATCTCTGAATATCAAGTATACGTATCACAAGTAGAGCTCATTCCTCGTAACGTGGAATTTGTGGACGGACTTAATTATGTGTTTGTTGGATTGAGACATGCAGGAAAGTCTTACTTGATGTTTCAACGTATAGCACAATTGATAGAGCAAGGGCATAAGAAAGAGGAAATATTATATTTCAATTTTGAGGATGACCGAATAGATTCTTTAGATGTCAAAGACCTTGACTTGATAAAGACGTGCTATGAAGAGATGTATGATTCTCGTCCAATATTCTTTCTGGATGAGATACAATTGATTGATAGATGGGAAAAGTTTGCTCGTAGGTTAGCAGACCAGAAATATCAAGTATATATTACTGGTAGCAATGCGAAAATGCTGAGTAGTGAGATTGCAACTACTCTTGGAGGCAGATATATGATACATGAAGTGTATCCTTATTCCTTGCAAGAATATTTGAATGCCAATGGTATTGACATACATGAAAAGAACGCATTATTTACATCCGGCAAAAAGATTGTGAAGTTGGCTAACACTTATTTTCAACATGGTGGTTTGCCAGAAACGGTAGGTATGAAGGAACCTCGTTCATGGATGAGCAATCTGTTTAGTAAAATATTCTTTGGCGACTTAGTTGCCAGATACAGGATACGCAACGATTACGCATTGCGGGTGATGATACGCAAGATGGCTGAGAGTGTAAAGCAACCTCTTTCATATAATAGAATTGCAAGCATTGTCAGTAGTACAGGCAAAAAATTAAGTACAGACGCAGCGATAGACTATGTAGAATATATGACTGAAACTTGGCTCATACTGCCTTACGAGAATCTATACGGAAAGTTGCAGGATAAGGAGTCGAACCGCAAATATTATTTTACGGATAACGGCTTACTGCATCTTTTCCTTGTTGATGCCAATACTTCCTTGCTTGAAAATATAGTAGCGATAACTCTCAGACGCAAATATGGTGATGGAAGTTATTTTTGGAATAGTAAGAATGCTGAAGTGGATTTTGTCGTTCCAGAAGAGAAATTGGCTGTGCAGGTGTCCTATTCTATGGCAGATGCAGACACGTTCAAACGAGAAACAGATGCCATGATAAAGCTGGATTCTGTTCTATCAATCAGCAAAATGATAGTTGTTACCATGGAGGAAGAGAGTTTCGTTGAAAAAGATGGATACCATATAGAACTCGTTCCTTTATGGAAATGGCTGCTTAGGTTCTAATACATTAGGAGGCTTTTTCTAAGCCAAAAACTGTCTATATGAAAAATAAAACGGATAATCCAAAGGAGGGTTATCCGTTTTCGCGTTTTTCTTTCGATGAAAGAAAAACTATTACTTTGGATACTGCGTATCTGATGTGTAGTCACTACTAATGTTATTATTCCATCTTTTTTGAGTTTGTTTTGGAATAGAAAAACAGAAAATATTTTGTGCTCCCACTTGGACATCTCCAACACCCGTTTTATTCATATTTGTTGTTAAATAAGTGGTGAAGAATTCAAAAAGGGCACAACGCGAAGTAGGCATTTCCCTGTCATCAGATTGCAAGCCTTGTTCACAATATAGTCTTCCTTGTCCATCGTAGATGCAAGGCGACTCCCTATAATTTTCCCCTATTATTTTTGGCTTAGAAAAATACTTCCTATCGCTTCTTTTCCACGGGGCGCTTGCGCCAGTCGTCCTTGACATAGCTGTCGGGATAGATGGTGACGTTCTGGCGGTCGCCCTTGAGAGTGCGTATCCAGGTGTCAAAGCGGCGCTGGCCCTCGTGGAGCACGATGACGCGTGCGCCCACGGGCAGATGGTTGTACTCGGTGTTGCCGCCCGAGAATCGGCCGTAGCCCAACAGAATGTCGTGGTAGAGGGTGGTGTAGTCGTTGTCGTGGTCGTGACCGCAGAAGATGCCCATCACGTCGCCTCCCTCGCGCATGGCGCAGAACATGCCGCTATTGAGCAGCGGCGGACACGATTTCTCCATACGGGTGCCTATCAGCACGTTGGCCTCGGTGGTGGCGGCTTGGGCAAACTCGGGCAGAGGGATGTGGAAGAAGGAGAGGGCTGGGAGCGGACGTCCGCCGTTGGCAGTGGTGTAGGCACGGCTGCGCTCGCGATACCACTGCACCTGGTCGAGCGTGAGCCAGGCGTAGGTGCCGAGGCGCTTGGTGGTGGGGTAGCTGTGGGAGTCGAGGCAGTAGAGTAGGGCTGCGGGGGCGGCGCTCTTGCTGCCGGCAATCTCGAGCACATAGTCGGGCGACTCTACGCTGCCACGGTCGGGCTGTAGACAGTGGCGTCCGCGACGGATGATGTCGTAGAGCTGGGCGCGGGTCATGCCCTGCTCGTGGTCGTGGTTGCCGAAGAGGATGACGTAGGGCACGCCGTGGCGCTCGATGCGGTCTACGATGTGCGTCATGGCGGTGTCGGCAGGACGCGCGTAGATGTTGTCGCCGGTGAAGACCACCAGGTCGGGACGCTCGGCGCCGACCACGGCGTCGATGCACTCCAAGGCGGTGGCAGAGCGTGGGTTGTGGCTCTGGTAGTGGAGGTCGGTAAACTGGACTATCTTGAACTCGCCACGGGTGTCAAACTTCAGAGTCTGGGCGGTGGCATCGGTGCCGGCGGCGAGGGTAAGGAGCGCGGCGGCAGTAAACTGCATGATACGTTTTAGCATGGTCGGGTATGATTTTGTGGGTTATAGTTGTCGTTGGAGTTGGCTGAGCAGACGGCGGCAGCCCTGCTCGATGAGGTCGAGTGCCAGTTCGAAGTCGCGGTCGCCGCCATAGTAGGGGTCGGGCACGGAGTCGTAGCCGCAGTCGGCGTCGAGGTAGTCGCTCATGCGCAGGATGCGGTCGGCCTGGGCCTGGGTGCGCGCCTTGGCGCTGATGGCGCGGTAGTTGCCCTCGTCCATCACGATGATATAGTCGAAGCGGTCGAAGTCGGCTGCCGAGAACTGGCGGGCATGATGGTCTACACGGTAGCCGCGGCGGGCTCCGTGGCGGCGCATACGGCTGTCGGGCAGCTGACCCACATGCCAGTCGCCGACGCCACACGAGTCGACCTCAATCTGGTCGTCCAGACCGGCTTCGGCTACCATCGCTTCCATTACGGCATGGGCGGCGGGCGAACGGCAGATGTTGCCGAGACATACGAAGAGGAGCCTCTTGGGCTTGGGGGCGTCAACAGATGTTGGTGTCATAGTCTATATATATAATAATGAATATAGATATAACGCCCGCAGTGTGGTTTTATTGCCATAGGGTGGTCATAAATCGCATGGCAGCCGCTGTTGCAGCCCGCGTCGCTCCGTTGGCGCATCGTCGCTGCGTTCTTGAGTCGTGTTAGATGTTGTTTGATAAGGTCGAGTTGTAATACTCATAGTATCAATGGGTTCGGTGGATGCATCGTGGCTCCATTGAGGGGATAGTCTCTTTGCTGACCATGAGGAAAGCGACTAAACAGAATATGAAAAAAATGATATTCGTACGCATTTTTATTATATTTCCAGCCTTTGTGGGCGCCAAGAGAAAAAACGAGATAGGCGCGCGTGAAAAAGTCTTGGCAGTGGGCGCGACAGTCTGTAATTTTGCAATTGCTGAGGTCGAAAGCCCAGCAAGAAAAATATCAGACATAAAGAGAAAAATCAACCAAAACAGGGTAGGAACCCACTTTAAGGAAATGTATTCTAAATTTGATAATCTGGACATTACAGTCGACTCGTCGATTAAGAAGATTACACGTAAGGCGTGCATGTACCTTTCTGAGGCCATCGAGAATGGCATCATGCTGTCGGAGAATCCAACTGCCAACATCGTAATCTACGACGACCGCATTGATTTTGGTATGTGCCTCAATCCCACTATGGATATGATGAACGACGCCTACTTCCCCAACTTCTATGAGGAGAACGGCAATATCGTATACCGCTTCGCTGGCAATGCCTGTTGCGAGGTCGAGGACCAAACCATCAACTATGTAGGTCATACAGACCCCATCACTACAGATGATAACAAGGTTTTTAATATGATTTATTCGAAATACGCATAAGCAAATAGATATTCTTTACACATTCTCAACAAAAATCATACACATTAATACAATAACTTAGTAATTTTTTTGAAGCAAGAGCACGAGCCCGAGGAATCTGGATGAAGACCCCCTCATGGTTCGTGTTTTTATTATCCTCAAATTGGGCGTCATAATCCTCGGTTTGTGCTTTGCTTTTCTCGTGTCGTTTTTTGCCACACTCGGTTCATGCTTCGCCATCCTCGAATTGTGCTTCGCCATCAAGTTAACCCACTCCCCAAGTTTTTTCCATATCCCCACAACCTCCGCAGGCACGTGCGCCAGCGCTGGGCAGACGGCGGCATATCCCGTCATGGTAAACGCCAGTCCCGCTATTATTAATAATGTAGTGGTGATTGTGGTGGCTGGCTCGTACCTTTTGATACGTGGGCTCGTATCATAAGTCACGCGGCCACGTATCATAAGTCACGAGTCCTCGTATCAAATGACACGAAGCAGTAGAGTTGGTCACTGGGGTGCCGAACATGCTGATTCACATAGTTATAGTTGATTTCCTCTTCGTTGACAATACTTTCCTGCGGTGGATATGCAATGAAAGCAGATTGAGCATAACGCCTTCGGCTAATCGCAACTCTTACAGAGTAGCTAAGTAGGGTGTGGCTCATACCCAGGGTAGAGGCGCTTCGCCCCTCAACCCTGGGCTATGAAATCGCAACTCCTACAGAGTTGCTGCTGCTTGCGGGCTATAATTCATCGTTGATGATGCGCCCCCAAGGGATATACATAATTAGTTTGTTGTCGATGATGTGCGCCCCTACAACCATGTATGCCTATACCATCGTTGATGATGCGCCCCCAAGGGTTATACATAATTAGTTTGTTGTCGATGGTGTGCGCCCCTACAACCATGTATGCCTATCCCATCGTTGATGATGCGCCCCCAAGGGTTATACATAATTGGTTTGTTGTCGATGATGTTCGCCCCTACAACCATGTATGGTTATCCCATTGTAGACGGTGCGCACCCCTGGCAACTCTGTAGGAGTTGCGTTTCCCCAGCCCAGGGTTGCGGGCGAAGCTCGCTACCCTGGGTAAACGACCTACGAATGTAGCAACTCTGACGGAGTTGCGCTTAGCCGTAGGCGTTACTTGTAGTGTATATGCCCATATACCTTGAATATGTTATCGCAATAATCTACAAAAAGATTTGTGGCTTTTCAGGGCTATGCCCTATGCGTCCGTGTGTGTCGGTAAATATCTCGAGAGCATGCTCTCGGATATTCCCCGCCACCTCCATTCGCGCCTGCCTGATGGCAGGCTGAAAAGCCGCAAATACAAAAAGTCCGCCGTTGGCGGTAAAAAAAGTCCGGCTACGCCGGTACAAAAAATGATTACCTTATTTTCTAACGGCAGTCGTCATATAGATGGAATACACAAGCTGCTGTTTTTTTACCGCCAACGGCGGCCTTTTTTTACGGCCGCCGGCCGCTTTTTGAACCGTGGTGGCTGTTGTCGTCATGCCGTGCATGGCGTTGGGGGTGACGGCGACGAGAAGGAGGAAAACTTGTTTTCCGACTGGCGTCACCGCCAATCCCCAAAAGGCGAAGCCGACAACAGCTGCCATGGCTTTTTGTGTTGATATCGTCCACAAATAGAAGCAGCTAAGTATAGATTAGCTCCGCGAATGAAGCCCTCTGTAAGCAGCAGCAACTCTGTAGGAGTTGCGTTTCCCCAGCCCAGGGTTGCGGGCGAAGCTCGCTATCCTGGGTAAACGACACACTAATCAGGCAACTCTGTCGGAGTTGCGCTTAGCCGTAGGCGTTACCCGCACCAGGGTTATGGCTAAAACAGTGTAGGACAGTAATGATAGATTGAGTATAACGTCTTCGGCTAATCGCAACTCTTACAGAGTAGCTAAGTAGGGTATGGCTCATACCCAGGGTAGAGGTGCTTCGCCCCTCAACCTTGGGCTATGTAATCGCAACTCCTCCAGAGTTGCCGGGGGTGTGCACCGTCCAACAACAAGCCCACCTCCATCTGCGCCTGCCTGGTGGCAGGCTGAAAAGCCGCAAATACAAAAAGTCCGCCGTTGGCAGAAAAAACAGTCCGGCTTAGCCGGTAGAAACATCGATTATCGCATTAATCCTTTGTCGAGGTATATACGACCCACAACTGTCCATGCACTGCTGCTCAGGCTACGGATAACTACATGCGACTCCGGATGGAGCCACCATTAATGATAAAAATCTTTTACAATATTATTACTTCACAGCGTTAGCAAGCTCTGCGCCAGCCTTGAATTTTACCACCTTCTTGGCAGCAATAGCGAGCTTCTCGCCTGTTCTGGGGTTGACACCTTCGCGAGCGGGACGCTCGGTAACAGAGTATGTGCCAAAGCCAACGAGCTGTACGTTATCACCTGCTACGAGAGCTTCCTTAACAGCCTCTACAGTAGCGTCGAGAGCCTTCTTTGCATCTGCCTTGCTCAGACCTGCAACTTCTGCGATCTTTGCAACCAATTCAGTCTTGTTCATAATGTGGATATTAAATGGTTAAAAATTATAAGAAATAATCGTTTTTACGTGACAAATATAGAGTAAAGTTTTCAATCAACAAACAAAAAAAGCAGAAAAGTGAACTTTTTCCATAAAAAAACACGTTTAAGGCCCGTTTTTGAAGCCATAACAGATATTTTTCGTAATTTTGTGACGCTAAAGAGCACTATATTCACAATTATATATAATAGAAAACGAAACAGTATGATACGCAATATTCCGCTGATTACAAAGAACTTGTTAATCATCAACCTCATAGCCTTCCTGGCTATGCTCGGGCTTAAGGGTTGGGGCATTGACCTCAACGATGTGCTGGGCCTTCACTTCTTCCTTGCAGGCAATTTCCACGTGTACCAGCTCTTTACCTATATGTTTATGCACGGAGGTTGGGAGCACATCCTCTTTAATATGTTCGCCCTATGGATGTTCGGCTCGGCTGTCGAATACCGATGGGGAGCCAAACGTTTCTTGTTTTTTTACATTTTCTGTGGTGTCGGAGCTGGTCTGCTGCAGGAAATGGCGCAACTCGGGGGCTTCTATATGATGGCTTATGACCAGATACCCCAGTTCTCGCTGGGCGACACGATGGCCCTGGCTTACAACAGCCGCGACTATCTGAACATGCTGACCACGGTGGGTGCCTCGGGAGCCATCTATGCGGTGATGCTCGCCTTTGGCATGACGTTCCCCAACGAGCGCATATTCATCTTCCCCATTCCTTTCCCCATCAAGAGCAAGTGGTTTGTGGTAATCTGCGTCGCCATTGAGCTGATTTCATCCTTCGCTTCGTCTAACGACGGCGTGGCGCATCTCGCCCACCTCGGAGGTATGCTCTTCGGCTATATCCTCATACGCTACTGGCGTCGCCGCCCCTATGTCAACCCGCGCGGATTTACTGGTCATGAGATGTTTGACAACATGCGCCGCAAGTGGAGCCGCGACAGGAGCCACTACCAGCGTCGGCCCAAGAACCAGGCGAGCCGAGAGACCGACTGGGAATACAACGCGCGGCAGAAAGCCAACCAGGCAGAGATAGACCGCATCCTTGACAAAATCAGGAAGAGCGGCTATGAGAGTCTCACCGCCGAAGAGAAGCATCGCCTCTTCGACTTAGGCAAGTAACTATGGCGAAGACGATAACCAAGATAATGCTGCAGATGATTGCCGGCGCCAATGTGGCAACCATCGTAGCGATGCTGGCCACGGGATATTCGGGGTATATCAACCCCGCGGTGTCGCCGTGGCTTGCCAATGCAGCGCTGGTCTTCCCCGTCTTCCTCTTTCTCAATTTCGCTTTCCTCATATTCTGGCTGTTCTTCAAGCCCCTCTACGCCATCATCCCCTTTGTGGGAATGGTGATAGGCTTCACGCCCATACGCACCTACTGCCCCTTCAACATCCCCAGCGCGGCACCCGAGGGCGCCATCAAGGTGATGTCGTACAACGTGTGGGGCTACGGCACCGACAAGAATGTGGACGGCACCAATATCGTGGTGCAGTATATCGCCGACAGCGATGCCGACATCGTGTGCCTGCAAGAGGCCAACGCCTCGGCTGAAGTGCAGGCGCAGATAGACTCGCTGCTCTACACCAAGTATGCCTATCACGACACCCTGCAGCGCAAGGACAAGGGTGGGCTGGCCATACTGAGCCGCTTCCCGATACGCCACAAGGAGGTCATCGACTATCCCTCGGCGGGCAATCTCTCGGGCGCCTTCCAACTTGACATTGATGGCAACGACGTGGTGGTTATCTGCAACCACCTGGAAACGACGGGGCTTACGCTGGAAGAGCGCGAGAACTTCAAGGACATGCTCAAGGGCAATCTGGAAAACCACACCGTCAAGACCGAATCCAAACGGCTCATAGACCAGTTGGGCGAGTCGGCACGTACGCGCGCTCCGCAGGCACAGGCTGTGGCGCGCTATATCCGCAAGCACGCCTATCAGAGCATCATCTGCATGGGCGACTTCAACGACAGTCCGCTCTCCTATGCCCACCACACGATAGACAAGGAGCTCACCGACTGCTATGTGGCGTCGGGCAACGGCCCCGGCATCAGCTACCACCTCTCGGGATTTTACGTGAGGATAGACAACATCTTCTGCTCTGACGACTGGGAGCCATACGGTTGCACCGTAGACCGCAGCATCAAGGCCAGCGACCATTATCCCATCATGGGATGGCTGAAGAAAAAGGGCGGAAATAACCCCGAAAACCACTGAAAAACCAACAGCGTCAACGGGAACAAGCCTTTATCCCACCTTTTTATATAAAAAGTCGTTTATTCTCTTTAATAATGTAAAAAAAATAACTATCTTTGCAAGGTGATAGGCTGCGCTTAGGTGCAGCAAGGATGAGTGGGGCTATCGGCTAACGCCGTGGAGACCAGAAGAACAAGATTACAATTTAAAAATCAAATAAAAATGCAAAACAAAGGAATCGTAATTTTTACGGCCGTCATGCTGACACTTGCCAGCATTTTCTACCTGTCATTCTCAGGAGCTACACGCTACTATGACGCACAGGCAGCAAAGCTCGACGACCCAATTGCCCAGCAAGATTACAAGGACTCTGTCAAGTACCTCGGCATCTACTCTTACCAGAAGTGCCTCGAGACTCAGATTGGCCTTGGTCTTGACTTGAAGGGAGGTATGAACGTAATCCTCGAGATTTCAGTACCTGACGTGGTAGACAACCTGGCTGACCACAAGACAGACGCAGCCTACACCAAGTCAATGAAGGAAGCTCGGACAGAGGAAGAGACCAGTCAGTCAGACTTCATCACTCTCTTCATCAAGGCTTATCACAAGAACGCCCCCGGTCATCATCTGGCCGAAATCTTCGCTACACAGCAGCTCCAGGGCAAAGTAAGTCCGCAGAGCAGCGACTCAGAGGTAGAGAAGGTACTGCGCAGCGAGGTGCAGTTGGCTATCGATAACTCATTCAACGTAGTGCGCAACCGTATCGACAAGTTCGGCGTAGTACAGCCCAACATCCAGAAGCTGGAAGGTCAGGCTGGCCGCATCATGGTGGAAATGCCTGGTGTGAAGGAGCCCGAGCGTATGCGCAAGCTGTTGCAGGGTAGCGCCAACCTGGAGTTCTGGGAGACTTACAACTCTGACGAGATTGTGCCCTACCTCATCCAGATAGACCAGCACCTGGCCAACAATGGCGCCGATACCACCGCTGTGAAGGAAGAGAAGGCCGCTGCCGACAAGGCTGCTGCCAAGGCTGCTGCCGACAAACCCAAGTTCCAGCTCAAGGACAACGACGCCAAGAAGCCTGCCAAGCTCAACGACGAGGCACAGGTTGAGGCTCTCAAGAAGCAGCACCCCCTCACCGCCATGCTTCAGACTACCGGCAACGGCCAGCTGAGCCTTGTTGGTTTCGCCAGCGTGCGCGATACCGCAGCCATCGACAAGATTATCTACTCTGCTGCAGCCAAGCAGATACTTCCCTCAGACGTGAAACTGCTGTGGAGTGCTACTCCTACAGACATGTACGGCGAGCAGGTGAAGAACGTATTTGAGCTCCACGCCATCAAGGTGACATCTACCAGTGGTCGCGCTCCTCTCGAGGGTGACGTGGTAACCGACGCCAGCGACGAGTTCAACCACATGACCGGTGCTCCTGAGGTGAGCATGAAGATGAACCCCGAAGGCGCACGCCGTTGGGCAGCGCTCACCAAGGCCAACGTAGGCAAGGCCATTGCCATCGTGCTTGACAACGCCGTCTATTCAGCTCCCCGCGTAAACTCTGAAATCGACGGTGGCCAGTCTTCAATCTCAGGTAACTTCACCGTAGAGATGACCAAGGACTTGGCCAATACACTGAAGTCTGGTCGTATGCCCGCTCCCGCCCGCATCGTGCAGGAAGAGGTGGTAGGTCCTACACTGGGTGCCCAGTCTATCCAGCAGGGTATCATCTCATTCGTAATCGCCTTCGTGCTGCTGATTGTCTACATGGTGATGATGTACAACTTCATCCCCGGTATGATTGCCAACTGCGCGCTGGTCATCAACGTATTCTTCACCCTCGGTATCCTTACCTCGTTCCAGGCTGCGCTCACCATGAGCGGTATCGCCGGTATGGTATTGTCACTGGGTACTGCCGTCGACGCCAACGTGCTCATCTATGAGCGTATCAAGGAAGAGCTGCGCGCCGGCAAGATGATGAAGGAAGCCATCAAGGCAGGTTACAGCAACGCCTTCAGCGCTATTTTCGACTCTAACTTGACTTCATTGATTACTGGTGTCATCCTGCTGGCCTTCGGTACAGGTCCTATCCAGGGCTTCGCCACCACATGGATTATCGGTATCTTCTGCTCGTTCTTCACCGCTGTCTTCCTGACACGTCTGGTTTACGAGCGTCAGCTCAACCACGACAAGTGGACAAGCCTCAAGTTCTGGACTCCTATCTCCAAGAACCTCGTGCAGGGCACCAACTTCAAGTTCATGTCTATGTACAAGCTCACCTTCATCATCGCTGGTGCAGCAGTGGTAATCTTTGGTGCCAGCCTACGTGTACGCGGTCTCGACAAGAGCATCGACTTCACCGGTGGTCGCAACTACGTGGTACAGTTTGAGAAGTCTATCGAGCCCGAGCAGGTTCGCGAAATCCTCGACCAGGCCTTCCCTGGTTGCACCAACAGCGCTCTCTCTCTGGGTACCGACAACAAGACTATCCGTATCTCTACCAACTATAAGATAGAGTCTAACAGCCCCACCGTGGACGACGAGGCTGAGACCATGCTCTACAAGACTCTGAAGGCTAACGGTCTGGTAAGCCAGACTTCTGTCAAGGACTTCAAGAACCCCGACATCCGTCAGGGTGGTTCTATCATCAGTTCTTCTAAGGTAGGTCCTTCGGTAGCCAAGGATGTTACCAATGGCGCTTTCATCAGCGTGGGTATCGCCCTTGTTGCTATCTTCCTCTACATCCTGCTCCGCTTCCGCAACCTCGCCTTCTCTGTAGGTTCTACCGTTGCGTTGGCGTTCGACGCCCTCACCGTTATCGGCCTGTTCTCTGTGCTCAAGGGGATGCTGCCCTTCTCGCTCGAGGTCGACCAGACCTTCATCGGTGCTGTGCTTACGGTTATCGGTTACTCTATCAACGATAAGGTGGTAGTATTCGACCGTATCCGTGAGAACCTGAAGCTGCACCCCAAGCAGGACTACCAGATACTGTTCAACAACTCTATCAACCAGACACTGGCCCGTACCATCAACACCTCTGTTTCTACACTGATTGTGTTGCTGTGTATCCTGTTCCTCGGCGGTAAGAGCATCCAGCCCTTCGCCTTCGCCATGACTCTGGGTGTTGTATTCGGAACTCTGTCGTCTATCTTCATCGCATCACCTATCGCTTACCTCACACTGGGACGCAAGATTCGTGACCGCCGCATTGAGGCAGACCCTGAATAAAGCATAATCACCAATCTCTATACGAGCCGCAACACTTGCCAACAGGTGTTGCGGCTTTTTCTTTGTCCGCCGCCAAGCCCCGCCCGCATCCCGCAGGTCGCAGACGGGGCTCAGCCACCTCCCGCCACCTCCTCGCGCACGCACGCGTATATATATAAAGGTGGAGTAGGGGACTTTTGGCGATGCCTTTAGCCCCCTCCCATGTCCTTGGCGACGCTCTGCGCTGCCTCCGTGTGCAGTCACATCGGTGGTGCGACAGCCCCTGTGGGTCCAAAAGTATGGAGAAAGATTATTTTTGCGGCAAAAACGCATTTTTTAGACCATTCATAGCCATTACATCGTTTTTTTTGACTAATTTTGAATAGGTTTAGCCGTTTCCTATGGATATCATTACCTCCACGGCGACAGCGACGGTCAAGCCATAAAGCCCAAATACGACAACAACCATACGACAATATGAAATACTACCACTATCTGATTGCGTTGATAGGCATGATGTGCCTCGTCACGGGATGCAAGAAGACGCCCCTGCAAATCTTCAGCGAGCAGAAGTCGGGCGTAGTGCTCATCTGCAATAAGTTCTACTACGAGATTACGTTCAACGACGCCCATTTCTATTTCTCCGGACTCGACGAGGATGGCGATTTCAGCAACCTCACCGCCGACCTCAGCGAGATAAGGCAGAACGCCGGCGTGCTCAACGGCACCGGGTTCTTCATCGACAACAAGGGCAGCATCCTGACCAACCGCCACGTGGTGGCGCCCGAGGTCGACAAGGCTACCGTGCGCAAGAACATGAACGCCATCATCATGGGCTATGCCCAGTATATCGAGGTGCTGCAAGACTCGATGAACCAGCGTTACCAGGCGCTCCAGGCCTACGCCCAGGACCAGGTCTACACCGACTACGACGGCAACAGCTACACCAGCATGAGCCAGGAAGAGTATTTCACCATCAACTCCGAGCTCGAGAGCCTCAAGGAGCAGTACCGGCAGGCCCAGCAGATCAAGCAGCAGCTCCAGGAAAACATCCTGAACTACAACTTCGATGTCAAGCTCCACTCCCAGTTCGGCATTGCCTATGACGGCAGCAGCGTGGCTTCGTGGGACGACTTCATGAAGACGCCCTGCACCCTGAAGCGCATCTCCCAAGACGCTAACTCCGACCTCGCTCTGCTCCAGCTCGACCGCGGCGTCACCCCCGATGGCAAGTACATCTTCACCATCGACGAGACCAACATCAAGGTGGGCGACAAGCTCGAAATCAACCAACCCCTCTACATGATAGGCTACAACCGTGGCGTGACCCTTGCCCAGACCACCAGCGGCATCAGTGCCCAGTTTACCAGCGGCACCGTCACCCAGCAGCCCGATGGCAACCGCGTGATGTACAGCATCCCCGCCATGCAGGGCTCCAGCGGCTCGCCCGTTGTCGATGACCACGGCCGCGTGGTAGCCGTCAATTTCGCCGGAACCAATGGCAGCGACAACTTCAACTTCGGCATCCCCGTGCTGCGCGTGGCCACATTCCTGAAATAACAATAACCCAATACAAGTTTTTTTAATACAACATGGCAACAGTTGACGACAAGAAGATTATTTTCTCTATGGTGGGAGTTTCCAAGATTATCCCACAAAACCGAAAGCAAATCCTCAAGGACATTTACCTTTCATTCTTCTATGGTGCCAAGATAGGTATCATCGGTCTGAATGGCGCCGGTAAATCTACCCTGATGAAGATTATCGCCGGACTGGAACAGCCCACACAGGGCGAGGTGGTATGGAGCCCCGGCTACAGCGTGGGCTATCTGCCACAGGACCCACCACTCGACGAGACCAAGACCGTCAAGCAAAACGTGATGGAAGGCGTGCAGCAGGTCTATGACGCGCTCGCCGAATACGAAGAAATCAACCGCAAGTTTGGCGAAGAGGAGTACTACAGCGACGCCGACAAGATGGACAAGCTCATGCAGCGTCAGGCCGAGGTCCAGGACATCATCGACGCCACCGACGCATGGAATATGGACTCCAAACTCGACCGCGCCATGGCAGCCCTGCGCTGTCCGGCTGGCGACCTGCCCGTGACCAACCTCTCTGGTGGTGAGCGCCGCCGCGTGGCTCTCTGCCGCCTGCTCCTTCAGAAGCCCGATGTGCTGCTCCTCGACGAGCCCACCAACCACCTCGACGCCGAGAGCATCGACTGGCTCGAGCAGCATCTGCAGCAGTATGAAGGCACAGTCATCGCCGTGACCCACGACCGCTACTTCCTCGACGACGTGAGCGAGTGGATACTCGAGCTCGACCGTGGCGAGGGCATCCCATGGCACGGCAACTACTCTTCATGGCTCGACCAGAAGACCAAGCGTATGATGCAGGAAGAGAAGCACGCCTCCAAGCGGCGCAAGGCTCTCGAGCGCGAGCTCGAATGGGCACACATGGCTCCCAAGGCTCGTCAGGCCAAGGGTAAGGCCCGTCTCAACGCCTACGAGCAGATGTTGGGCGAAGAGCAGAAGGAGCGCGAGGAGAAACTCGAAATCTTCATCCCCAACGGACCCCGACTCGGCAACAAGGTCATCGAGGCACAGCATGTCAGCAAGGCCTTTGGCGACAAGGTGCTCTTCTCCGACCTCAACTTCATGCTGCCTCCTAACGGCATCGTGGGCGTCATCGGCCCCAACGGCGCCGGCAAGACCACCCTCTTCCGTCTCATCATGGGACTGGAGCAGGTCGACGGCGGTACCTTTGAGGTGGGCGAGACCGTCAAGCTCGCCTACGTAGACCAGCAGCACAAGGACATCGACCCCAACAAGAGCGTATACGACACCATTGCCCAGGGCAACGAGACCATCCGCATGGGAGGCCGCGATGTCAACGCCCGCGCCTATATCTCGCGCTTCAACTTCTCCGGAACCGACCAGAGCAAGCTCTGCGGAACCCTCTCCGGTGGTGAGCGCAACCGTCTGCAGCTCGCTATGGCGCTCAAGCAGGAGGGCAACGTGCTGCTCCTCGACGAGCCTACCAATGACATCGATGTCAACACCCTGCGTGCCCTCGAGGAAGGTCTCGAGAGTTTCGCCGGTTGCGCCGTAGTCATCAGCCACGACCGCTGGTTCCTCGACCGTATCTGTACCCACATCCTCGCTTTCGAGGGCAATGGCGAAGTGTTCTACTTTGAGGGCAGCTACTCCGATTACGAGATCAACAAGGCACGCCGTCTCGGCAACGAGGAAATCAAGAAGGGCCGCTATCGCAAGTTGATGGAGGACTAATCCTCCCTCCTTGCGCCGTCGCGCCCCCTACGGCGAGAGCCGCGCCATCCCCGTCGCCCCTTCGCCGTATAGTCCACCATAGATTACGCCCTGAATGGGAAGAGAGCAGTTTCTGTCACTGCCTTTCCCCATTCAGGGCGTAGCTTTTATTTGTTTGCCTGTGTTGTTTGTGGTCTATCCCGAAGAGCAGACTGGCAGCGCCTCCTTATAGTCCGCTGTTTGTAAATCGCCAGCCATCGGCGGGCGATTTATCATTCCCCGCAGTTGCTCTTTTCGGCCTACAGACCAGTTGCTGTTTATGGCTGCGGGCCACAAGAGTCGCCCTGCGGCATCGGCCATTGCGACCGATGCCGCTGTCGGCCTATTTCTTCTTGTAGACCACGATGCCGTAGACGCGGCTTTTCACGTTGTCTTGCGGGTTTACGCGGCGCAGCGTGATGGTGTGGTCGCCGTCCTCGAGGTCAAAGTTGCAGTAGATTTCGTTGGCACGACTGTGCTTCGAGGCAGGCATCTTGACGGTCTTCACTACCTTGCCGTCGAGCGTCACTTCGACCAGACCCACATAGTCCTGGTCGTCGGCAGTGAGTTCGCCACGCACCACCACGCCGTTGCCGTTGAAGCGTATGGCGCCCACACGGTCGATGGGCTTGTTGCCCAGTCCGCGCTTGCCCACAGCCTGCATGCCCTCAAACGATTGCTCCAGACGCACGGGCTTCACCCCTTGGGTCTTTATCTTCACCGTCTTGGCGGTCGTTTTGCCCCCGTTGAGGGCTATCACCTTTAGCGCATGGCGGGTCGAGAGTTCGGTGGCGCGGCGCAGCGAGATGTCGGTATGCTCGAACGGACGGTCTTCGACGAGGTCTATGCAGCGTTTCCAATAGTCGGGGATATTGCTGTAGCCCAGCATGGTACCCAGGATGCCGCCGGCGGTCGATGGGTTGCAGTCAGAGTCCTGTCCGCAGCGGGTAGATATGTCGATAGTGCGCCCGAAGTCGCCCTTGCCGTAGAGCAGACCCATGATGACGTATGCGCTGTTTACGGTGGCGTCTATGCTGGCCTTGCCCCTGAAGTTGTCGGGGCAAGCCTTGTGGCGGCCATACGTGTTTTCTATCTCGCGCCATGTGTCGCGCCAGTCGGCGTTGGTCCTGCAGAGTCTTATCACGTCGCTCATGAACTTGTGGTAGTACGACTGCTCGGGGATGGCCTTGAGCGCCTCGGTCACGATGTAGTCTACATCGTTGGAGATGAATGCCAGCGAGAACATTGTTGCCACATACACGCCGCCATACCATCCGTCGCCGTAGCTCATGATGTGCCCTATGCTGTCGGTGTAGTAGGCAGCAGCCTGGGGCATGCCCGGTGCCATCAGTCCGGCATAGTCGGCCTCTATCTGGAAGTCTATGTCGTCGGCATGGGGATTGTTCTTCCAGTAGCCCGTAGCCGGAGGCTCCATACCCTGTAGGATGTTGTAGCGTGCGCCCTGGTTGGCAGCCCAGAGGGGATAGCCCGCATGGGCGAAGGCATGGGCAAACGCCGAGGTGGGCGCGTTGAGCCCCAGCCGTTCATAGACCTCCACAAAGGTCAGGTCCATGTAGATGTCGTCATACAGTCCGGGGAACGTGTCGAAGTAGTGGCGCACCAGGGTGTCGTTCCAGGCTATGGCCACCGAGTCGGGAATCATGCGGCCGGGATATTTGAACTCTGTGGGTCCGCCATAGGCTACGCCGATGGTCTTGCCAGCCCATCCGCCCCTGATTTTGTCTGTCAGGGCCGAGCGGCTCAGCGTCACGGTCTTGGCTCCTGCCCCCACGGCCACAGCCGTTATCAGGGCGATGAGCGCTATTCTCATTCTGTTTGTCATAATTGGTGTTATTAAGGATGTCGTCTGAAATGAAAAGACGGAATGTAACGCCCCTCTCATCAGGATAGAGCATCACACCCCGTCTTTGGGAAATATTAAGATAAAAACTACTTAGCCTTCTTCTTGAAAGTGAGATAGCTGTATACATTGCTCTCCACGTTGTCTTCGGGGTTGAGACGCTTCATGGTGAGCACGTGGTCGCCGTCCTCAAGGTCAAAGTTCCAGTAGAGGTCGTTAGAGCGTGCGTGGTTGTTGCCAGGCAGCTTGACGATAGGCATCTTCTTGCCGTCGATGGTTATCTCCACCTCGCCCACATAGTTGGGGTCCTTGGTGCGCAGATGACCGCGGATGACGATGCCACAGCCGTTGAACTTGATGGCGCCTACCTTGTCGATGCCCTTGTTGCCGAGTCCTATCTTGCGTACAAACTCCATGCCCTCAAACGACTGCTCCAAGCGTACGGTCTTGATGGGCTGGGTCTTGATTTTCACAGCCTTGGCTGTCACCTTGCCGCCGTTCTTGGCTATCACCTGGAGCGCGTGCTTCATGCCCAGCTCATACACCTTGTTCAGTGAGATGTTGGTGTAGATGAAGGGGATGTCCTCTACAGACTTGAGCGAGTTTTTCCAGTAGTCGGGGATGTTGCTGTAGCCCAGCATAGTACCCAGGATGCCGCCTGCGGTCGAGGGGTTGCAGTCTGAGTCTTGTCCGCAGCGTGTCGACACTTCCATAGTCTTGGTATAGTCGCCACCGCCATAGAGCAGACCCATGATGACATAGGCGCAGTTGATCTTGGCGTCGATGTTGAAGGCGGCCTTGACACCGTCGGGGCAGAGGTCGGTGGTTCCCCACTTCTTCTGCATCTCGTGCCAGAGGGTCTTCCAGTCCTTGCCAGCCTTGAAACCGGCGATGACGTCGGCCTGGCACTGGTAGAAGGTAGACTGCTCGGGGATAGACTTGAGGGCTTCGGTCACGATGTAGTTGACATCGTTGGAGAGAAACGCCAGCGAGTACATGGTAGCTACATAGACACCGCCGTACCAGCCGTCACCATAGCACATCATGTGGCCGATGGCGTCGCTGTAGTGTGCGGCTGCCTGGGGCATACCGGGAGCCATCAGACCGGCATAGTCGGCCTCAATCTGGAAGTCGATGTCGTCGGCATGAGGATTGTTCTTCCAGTGGCCCGAGGCGGGAGACTCCATACCCTGCAGGATATTGTAGCGGGCGCTCTGGTTGGCGTGCCACAAGGGGTATTTGGCATTGGCGAAGGCGTGGGCAAACTCGCTGATGGGAGCATCCAGCCCCTTCTTCTCAAATACCTCTACGAAGGTGAGGTCCATGTAGATGTCGTCATACAGACCGGGGAACGTGTCGTAGTAGTGTTTCACCCGGGTGTCGTCCCATACTATCTTGGTCTCGTCGGGGATTATCTTTCCGTTGTACTTGAACTCTGTCGGACCACCAAAGGCGCAGCCTATGGTCTGTCCTGCCCAGCCACCCTTGATTTTGTCCTGCAGGGTGGCACGGGTCATGGTTACGGTCTTTGCCGAGGCTGCGACAGCGAGAAGCGACGCAAATGCGAGGGTGCAGACTTTCAATGTTTTCATGCGTTATATATTAATGTGTTTAGTTTATGACTTGGCTACGGCGATCATGCCCAGACCCACGATGAAGAGCACGAACATGAGAGAGAGCAGGATGTTAACGATGCTCTTGCTGCCCTTGAACTCCTTCCAGATAAACACGCCCCAGAGAGCGGCAATCATAGGAGCGCCCTGGCCGAGAGCGTAAGAGATAGAGGCACCGATCTTGCCACTGGCGATATAGCTGAGCACGGTACCCAGGCCCCAAACGCAACCGCCGAGCACACCTACCATGTGGGTCGACAGCTTGCCCTTGAAGTAGGTGTCATAACCTACAGGCTCGCCTTCGAAAGGCTTCTTCATCACGATGGTGTTGAAGAGGAAGTTGCTCACAAAGATACCCACTGCGAAGAGGAAGAAGGCGGTATAGGGAGTAGCCAGACCCTCGGCGGGGTTCTCAAAGTTGGTCACGTCCATAGCGCGGGCCACGAGTGCATAGAAGGTAGACATCAGCACGCCGGCGATGATGGCGAGCACCACGCCCTTCTTGGCTGTCGAAGCCGCATTGCCAGTCTCCTTGGATGCTTCGCCGTTGCCCTTCTTGGCAGCAGCTACGCCGTTGAGTATCAGGGCTACCATAACGAGAGCCACACCCGAGAAGATGAGCACGGGGTCGCCCTGGTCACCACCTACGAAGAGGTAGTTGTTGACTACACCCAGCACCAGAGCCAGACCGCAACCCACGGGGAAAGCGATAGACAGGCCGGCAAGCGAGGTAGAAGCCGAGAGAAGGATATTGGACAGGTTGAAGATGATACCACCGGCAACGGCAGAGAGCACGCTGGCCGAAGATACCTGCTTCAGGTCGTCGACAAAGCTGCGGCCACCCTCACCAAAGCTACCCAGAGTGAAGCCGATAAGGAGAGAGAAGAGCAGAATACCGATGACGTAGTCCCAGTAGAAGAGTTCGTAACGCCAGGTCTTGCCGGCAAGTTTCTGGGTGTTACCCCACGAGCCCCAACAGAGCATCGTAACGACGCAGAGCACCAGGGCTACTGCATAACTGCTTACTATAAACATATTTGTATAAGATTTAGATTGTTAATAATTGCGCGATTGACTGATTAGAGTTCTACCTCGTCGATATGGGGCATGGACATTTGGGCGCCACGACGGGTTACAGAGATGGATGCGGCCTTGTTGCCGAAGAGGATGGCGTCGGGCAGTGACTTGCCCTGCGACAGAGCCACACAGAGCGCACCGCAGAAGGTGTCGCCGGCAGCGGTGGTGTCGACAGCCTTCACCTTGAAGGCAGGCACACGGATGAGCTCGCCGTCGAGACGGGCACACACACCCTTGCTGCCCACGGTGATGATGACATCCTTGACGCCCAGCTTCTGTATCTCGTCCATAGCGGCGGGGATGTCGTCTTCGCCCTTGACCTCGATGCCCGCGATGTAAGAGGCTTCGGTCTCGTTGGGGATGAGCAGGTCCACATTCTTCAGCAGAGCCTCGGGCAGCGGTTTCTTGGGAGCCGGAGCCGGATTGAGCACCACATAGGCTCCCGCCTTCTTGCCCAGCGCGGCAGCCTCGACGAGCGCCTCGACAGGGGTCTCCAGCTGCATCAGCACGATGCTGGCATCGGCAAACAGCGCCTCGGCCTCGCGCACATCAGCAGCGGTCAGACAGGCATTGGCGCCCGAGTCGAGCACAATGTTGTTTTCACCTGAGTCGATGGTGGTGATGATGGCCACTCCCGAGGGTGCCTCGGCAGTCACCTTGAGTGCCGATACGTCGATGCCCTCGCCTCGCAGCATGTCGATGGTGGAGTTGCCAAACTGGTCGTCGCCCACCTTACCTATAAATGCGGTGTCTCCACCCAAGCGGGCTGCGGCTACAGCCTGGTTGGCACCTTTACCGCCATGATTGGTCATAAATCCATGGCCAAACATAGTCTCGCCAGGTAGTGGGAAGTGGTCGGCTGAAATCACTAAGTCCGTGTTGGCACTGCCCACGACGAGAATTTTTTTGTTTTCTTTCATTATCATGGTAAACCTGGTTATAATTTGCAAATTGACAGTGCTAAAGTAAAAAAAAAATAACCAAGCGCAAAATAATTATGGCTATTTTTTCGCAAGAGGCAAAAAAAGCGTATCTTTGGGCAGTCAAAACTACAACATCTACAAGGCTCATGAAGAAAGAAACATTGGAAGACCTGTCCCGGATAACCGGCTACTCGAAAACCACTATTTCTCGGGTACTCAACGGAAAAGGCAAGGAATTCCGCATCAATGACGAGACGTGCCAGCAGATAATTCAGGCTGCCAAGGAGCTCAATTGTCGGCCAAATCTCGTTGCGCAATTTTTGCGCAAGTCCGAGGGCCGAACGCTCGGAATTGCCGTGCCGTTTCTCAGCAATCCCTTCTTTGCCCAACTGGTGTCGACCATCACCATCGAGGCCAAGAAGAACAACTATAGCGTCATGCTCTTTGACACCCAGGAAGACGCCAACATCGAGAAGAAGTGCATCTCGGCGATGGTAGAGTACGAGGTCAACGGCATCATCATCGCCCCATGCTCCGAGACGCCCGACCTGCTCGAAATCATCAGCAAGAACATACCCGTAATCCTCATCGACCGATATTTCAGAGACTCCTTCCTGCCCTATGTCTCGACCAACAACTACAAGGGTGCCTACGACGCCATGATGACGCTCCTCAACGCCGGCCACCGTGACATCCTCTGCATACGCGGTCCAGAGACAGCCGTGACCACCCAGGAGAGAGTCAAGGGATGTCGCAAGGCGGTGATTGACTTCGGACAGCCCGTGCGTCTGCAGATGCTGGGCAACGAGTTTTCCATCCAGAACGGATATACCGAGACCAAGGTGGCGCTCATAGGTCCCCGCGTGCCCACAGCCATCTTTGCCATGAGCACCAATATCCTGCTGGGCACCATCAAGGCGCTCCGCGAGCAGAACATGGACATCCCCAACGACATCTCGGTAATCTCCTTCGACGACAGCGTCTTCCTCGACTACATGAACCCGCCCATCACGCGCGTGGCACAGCCCACTGAGCACATGGCGCTGGCTGCCGTCAAGATGATGATCAACTGCATCAACGAGGGGAAGCAGTTGCAGTCGCGCATATTCATGGCGCCCACCGTCATCGCCAAGGAGTCGGTCAAAATCATCAACCCCCTTGTCACCGCTGCCGACAATCTGAAGAAATAACCCCAAGACTGGCCGGAAATGGTTCCGGTCAGAACCCTTAAAACTATAATGAATATGGACAAGTATGTATGTGATGTCTGCGGATACATCTACGACCCCGCCGTAGGCGATCCCGACAATGGCATCGAACCAGGTACAGCATTTGAAGACCTGCCCGAAGACTGGCTCTGCCCTCTCTGCGGTGTAGGCAAAGACGAATTCAGCAAGGTGGATTGACTCCGCCTCTCTATCGGATAAAGACCGACGGCCGGCGACCCTATATACAGGGCTGCCGACCGTCGGTCTTTCTGTTGCAGTATGCGTCTTGTTCAATATAGATTACTCCAGCACTCTGCTGATGACCTCCAGCAGTTTTCTGACCATCTCCAGCACTCTGCTGATGACCTCCAGCATTTTTCTGACCATCTCCAGCACTCTGCTGATTATCATCGTCGGCTCGTGCCTATTGATACGAGCCCTCGTGCCTATTGTTACGTGGCTTCGTGCCTATTGATACGTGGTCTCGTGACTTCCGTTACGAGCCGCCGCCGATGCCTCCGGTGTCGCCAGACGTGGTGACGGCGAGCGCTGTGGCCCACTCTGGCCTTGGGCTTCGTGCCCGCGTCAGAAACGGATGCCCATTCCTATCGACACGGGATAGCACTTGGGGGCGTTGGCGGTCTTGAGCAGCGGGGTGAGCGCCGTGCGGGTGTAGACGACTATGGCTCCGTAGCCGGCGCGCAGGTCGAGGCTCAGTCCCACGGGATTGAGATTGATGTCTGAAGCCGATGTGCGCTTGTCGCCATTGACCACATAGCGCGACCGCTCGTGCCAGCGCAGTTCGAGCGATGGTCCCACGGCCACGAAGGCATTAAGACCGATCCGCTTCTGCCATTCCAGCATCACGGGCAACCGCACAAAGTCGTACATGAGATAACTCTTCTCCACGTTTTCGTCATCGGGGCGGGTGGCAAACGAGGTCTTGCCGTCGCTGGTGGCAAGCACGGTGTTGCCCTTGAGGTGGTTGAAGACCTGTCCCACTGACAGCGACGAGGTCAAAGCCAGGTTCTGGTGCACGCGGAAGCCTACGCTGGTGAGCGTGATGCCCCATTCCCACGACTTGGCGTCGCGTGTGGGCAGATTGTCACCACTGCTCAGCGACATGGCGCTGCTGCCCAGGAGATTGTAGCCGAAGTAGAGCCACGGGTAGTTGTTGACGATGCGGCCCTTCTTCTTGCCCAGCGACGAGGGGATAAACGGCGAGGTCACGTAGACCTGCTCGATGTCCTGGCCGTCGACAAAGCGGGTCTCCGACACCTTCTTCATCTCCTTCTGGTCTTTGCCGTAGACGGTGACGGTGGTGTTGGCGTCGGTGCCGCTTACTACGATTTGTCTGTTGCCCACCACGATGGTGGTGTCTTTCTGTTGTGCTGCGGCATAGTGGGGCATAGCCATGAGCGCCACTGCCGCGATGATGTGCTTGATATTCATTGTCGTGTGTATTTATGTCTTATTTTCTTCTGGAGTAGCACAGCGTCATGATATCGTCGGGCGAGAGGCGCCCCTCGATGTAGATGACCGTGCCGCGCTGCCCTGCGCCGTTGCTGAAGAGTATGTAGCGGTTCAGACCTTCGGCTGTGGGCTGCATCATGTAGTATCCGCCGGTGACGAGTCCGTCTTCGACCACCTCGCGTATCTTCCTGGCGCGCTTGCGGTCGGCCTGCAGATAGGGCGCCACGTCGTCGGCAAGGTGCTTGTACACCAGACTCTTGTATATGTTGAGCTTGTAGCCCTTCAGGGTGGCGTTGCGCATGGATACCATCTTGCATCCCTTGGCGTGGCCGTACCTCGTAAAGACCTCGTTGACGCTCAGCCCCGTCTGGGCGATGGCTGCGAGGTGCATCATCAGCGCAAGCGCCACCGCCATGAGGGTGCGCCGGGCTGTAGTCGTTATGTGATATTGTGCCATAGTCGTATTGTTTGTTCTCTATTGTCTTTCCATCATGCCGAGAGCCTCAAAGGCATCGTCGTCGTCCTCGAGCTGTATGGTCTGCAGGGCGCTGAGCGCCTCGGCTCTCACCTCGCTGCGGTCGGTGCATACCTTGCCGTCGATGACGGCATAGGTAGAGGCGCTGGGGCGTGGCCATACCATCACTGCCACCGCCACTATGGCTGCCGCTGCTGCTGCCCCTATCCACAGGCGGCGCATCATCGGCGCCGGGCGCCGGGCGGTGTGTCGGGGCGCGGTGGGGGCAGTCGAGAGAGAGTGGGCCGACTCCATCCGTTGGCCATCGACGTAGCCGAAGAGCGCCTTGTATATCGCCCATTCGGCGGGGATGTCGCCGGCTGTGGCGAAGTAGGCGCGCAGACGGGCTTCCTCGTCGTTGGTGGTGGCGCCTGCCATGTAGCGGTCTATCAGCCGGGTTATGTCTTGATGATTGTTCATATATTGTTACCTCCTTGTCGTGTGATATGGATAAACTGGGTGCGGATGGCGATACGTGCCCGAGAGAGGTTCTTGCGCAGATTGGCTGCCGAGCATCCCGTGATGCGCATAATCTCGTCGGCGGTGTAGCCTTCAATCTCCTTCATACGGAAGAGTCGCTGCTGCAGCGGCGGCAGATGGTCGATGATGTCGCTCACCAGACCTATCTGGTCGCGCGCCTCGACCCGCAAGTCTTCGCGCCCCATGTCGTCGGCGGCAGAGAGCCGTCGGCTGTGGCTGGCGTGGCGCTGCTGGTCGTAGAACCTGTTGCGCAGCATGGTCACGGCCATCGCTCTGAGGTTGTCGCCGGCATCGAGACGCTCGCGCATGTCCCAGAGCCGCAGTAGGGTCTCCTGGGCCAGGTCGTCGGCGTCGTCGCTGCTGGCCGTCAGACTGACGGCGTATCGCAACAGGTCGTCGCGCAGCGGTATGATCGTATGATAGAAGTCTTCTGTAGTCATATCCTTTCACACTAATAACGTATGAAAAGCCAAAATAGGACATAACAAGCGTGAAAAAAACTGAAAAAAGCGGGAAAATCGTCGCTGCCATGCAATCTTTCGTCACCTTATACATTATATATATAATAAAACGAACAAAGATGAACAAGACAATCAATGTAATAGCCGCCGCCGTCATGGTGATAACCGGCCTCGGCTCGTGTGCCACCAGCAAGCAACCCGCTGCCAAAGACGCAGACATGAACGCAAGTAAGATCGTGGAAATAGAAAAGCTCGACAGCGAGTATCTCGTACTCTCCGACGCCCAGCAGTCGGCTCTGCGGAGCATCAACGGCATGGCGTTCGACCTGATGCGTACCCAGGCGGGCATGGACTCCAAGGTGGTTTCGCCCATCAGCGTGTCGTATCTCATGGCGATGCTCGCCAACGGCGCCAACGGCACTACCCGTGCCGAAATCATGAAGACCCTCGGCGTAGACGACAGTCAGTTGGATGCGCTCAACGAGGTCTGCAAGTCTCTCATTGACAAGGCGTCGCGTCTGGACAGCCAGACCCGCATCAATGTGGCCAACTGCATCGCCGTAGACCAGCAGGCGAGTCTCAACCCCGACTATGTGGCCAAGATGAAGAACTTCTACGATGCCGAGGTGACCAGCCGCGACTTTGGCAAGGCTTCGACGGTAGACTATCTCAACGGCTGGTGTCAGCGACAGACCCACGGCATGATACCGCGCATCATCGACCAGCTCAGCGCCGATGACGTGGCTGTGCTGATGAATGCCATCTACTTCAACGGTACCTGGGCCGACAAGTTTGATAAAGCCGACACCCGCGTAGAGCCCTTCCACGGCTATACCCGCGACATCAAGCGGGCACCGATGATGCACCGAGAGGGCAGGATGTACTATGCACGCATGCAGGGATATGGTGCAGTGGTGCTGCCCTATGGCAACGGCAGCTACACGATGACCGTAATGCTGCCCTATGAGGGCAAGTCGGTGACCGAGGTGATGAACTCTCTCGACGCCAGCGTCATGGACAGCATCTGGCGCGCTGCCGAAGAGTGCAGGGTAGACCTGAAACTGCCACGCTTCACCATAGCCACCGAGACCCGGCTCAACGAGCCTATGGCACAGCTCGGCGCCGCCGCCATGTTTACCCCCGGCCAGGCAGACTTCAGCCAGATGACCGCCCAGCCCATCTACATCTCGGGCATGCTGCAGAAAGCCAAAATCGAGGTGAGCGAAGAGGGTACCAAGGCTGCCGCCGTGACCTCGGCGATGGTGCGCACCACCGCGCTGGAGCCTCAGGAGCCCTGGTTCGTCAACTTCCACGCCGACCGCCCCTTCATCTACATGATTACCCATCGCCCCACGGGAGCCATCTTCTTCGTGGGCCAGTACACAGGCGACGACCTGTAACCTTCGTCTTACCCAATGTAGTCTCTGGGCTTGTCTCCACGAAGGAGGCAAGCCTTTTTTCGTTCCCGTCGACCCGTGCAAAAACCGAGAGGTTGGTCCAAAAAACCATAAAAAATGCTCTGCGCCGTTTTTTTGTCCACTCCGATACGGCCTATCTTGATAATTATCAGTATCTTTGTGGCAGAAACAATCACAATGCTACAAATCATGAAAAAACTGTTTATCTTCCTGCTGTTGCTGACAGCCATCCCCATGATGGCGCAGAACACCACCGAGTACGAGGTAAAGCTGAAGAACAAGATGCACATGAACGTACAGGTATGTACGGACGGCATCTTCCGCGTACGCTTCTCGCCTCGTGACAAGTATGCCGAAAATCTCATGCTGCGCTACAATGTGCAGAAGAAAGACTGGCAGCGCGTCGACTGCAATACCACCGACAAGGGTGGAGAGATGACTATCACCACCGGACTCTACTCCCTGACCATCGACAAGAAGGACGGCTCTATCAGCGTAGCCGACAAGTCGGGCAAGAAGATAGTGGACCGCGTCAACTACCTCAAGGGCACCGACCCGCTGCTCGCCTCGCTGGGCAAAGACATCAATGTGAAGTTTGCCGACATGAAAGTGGCAAAGAACAATGGTATTATCGGCGACGTCAAGACCTCGGCTGCCGCCAAGGATACAGCTGAGACCGGCGAATACAAGAAGTGCAGCATCATCAACTTCACCCTGCGTGAGGGAGAACGCTTCTACGGCGGTGGCAGCACCAGCCGCGAGCACATCCAGCACCGAGGAGAGTTGCTGCGTATGTGGACAACATACCAGCACACCGAGATACCACAGCCCATGCTCATCAGCAGCAACGGCTGGGGCGTCTTCAACAACACCACACTGAAGCACTTCTTCGACATCGGCCGTCACCAGAAGGACATCATGTCGGTCTATAACACCACCGACGAAGCCGACTTCTACCTGATGCTCGGCAAGGATATGCCCGCCATCATCGACGCCTACACCCTCATCACCGGCCGTCCTTACCTGCAGCCCAAGTGGGCCTACGGTCTCTGCTTCGGTCCCAACATGCTCGAAAACCAGTTTGACATCCTGCGCGACGCCGTCGAGTTCCGTCGTATGGAGGTGCCTTGCGACCTGCTCTGGCTCGAACCCCAGTGGATGGAGAAGCGATACGACTTCTCTACGAAGAAGAAGTGGAACTACAAGCTCTTCTCGGCAGAGGCTTACTGGGACTCATGCAAATACCCGAAGAAGGAAAACCATCGCCTGCTCGTCGGACGTCTCAAGAACATGGGCTTCAAGCTCGGTCTCTGGCTCTGCGAGGAATACGACCTGAGTATCGCCGAAGAGGACGCGCTGGCAAAGGCTGCCGGCAAGCCCGAAAGCGGCAAGGAGCACTGGATGGACCACCTGCGCAACTTTGTAGACAATGGCGTGCGCGGCTTCAAGATGGACCCCGCCCGTACTATCGATGAGCATCCCACACGCGACTACTACAACGGTTACACTGATAAGGTGATGCACAACCTCAACCAGATACTGCTGCCCAAGCAGATGGAGGTGATGATGCGCGACCATACCGGCCGACGCAACTGGCATCACTACACCGCCGGATGGGCTGGTACACAGCACTGGGGTGCATCGACCAGCGGCGACAATGGTGGCGGCAAGACTGCGCTCTTTGACCAGCTCAACCTGGGTATGAGCGGCTTCCTCAACACATCGTGCGACGTGATGTCAGTGCCCAAGGAGCAGGAGATGCAGAGTCTGCACTTCGGTCTCTTCCTCCCCTGGGTACAGATTAACAGTTGGTACTCGCTCCTGCAGCCCTTCTACTTCTCTACCCATGACAAGGCTATCTACAAGTATTATGTGCAGCTGCGCTACCGTCTGCTGCCTTACATCTACACTGCCGCCATCGAGGGTGCGCAGACTGGTATGCCTATTGTAAGGTCGATGCCGCTCGAGTTCCCTGCCGACCGCAATGTCGACGATGCCTGCTATCAGTATATGTTTGGCAAGAACTTCCTCGTAGGAATATTCAGCAATGAGGTTTATCTGCCCAAGGGCGAATGGACCGACTTCTGGAATGGTGAACGCGTACAGGGTGGACGCACTGTGAAGCGCGACATCCCTGAAGGTCGTGCCGGTCTGCTCTTCGTGCGTGAGGGCTCTATCATCCCCATGCAGCGCGACATGAACTTCGTGGGCGAATATCCTATCGATACCCTCACCGTCAAGGTGTTCCCCAAGGGCAAGTCTTCTTACACCCTCATGGAAGACGATGGCGAGAGCTATGACTATGAGAAGGGTGCCGTGGCTCGTACCACTTTCGACTGCGCCCAGAACGGTCAGCGCGTCGACTTCACCGTGCAGCCCGTCAAGGGTCAGTACAAGGGTATGTACACCAGCCGTACCTATAAGCTCGAGGTCTATACCCACCGCCGTCCTACCGCTGTCAAGGTTAACGGTGTGGCTACCAAGGACTTCACCTATAGCCCCGAGGGCATCGTCAGCGTTACCCTCCATCAGAAGGACGTGCATGCCAAGGCTACTGTAAGCATCCTGTAAGTCTGCCGGCATAACCTATATCTCCGCAGGGATACCCGCCTCTGGCGCAGAGTCAGAGGCGATGCCCTCCGGAACACCGATTATCCATATACACTACGCCCTGAAGGGACCGAAGCAGCCGTTTGGCTCTGCTCTCATCCCTTCAGGGCGTAGTGTGTATCATGGCGTGAGTCGCCTAATCCTCCAGATACCCCTTGGTGAAAAGGTCGTAGGAGATAGCTTCAAGTTCGGCTACGCTCCGCTGGCTCAGCGCGCGCTCTATCTTGTCTATGAGTTCTCGGCGCCGCATCTCGTCGTCGCCGTCCAGCCGTCGTGTATATCTATTGGTCATGGAGTTTCAGGAGTGAATGGTTATGGTAAATGCGATAGTCATTGTTGCTTGTCTATCGGTCATGGAGTTTCAGGAGCGAATGGTTATGGTAAATGCGATAGTCATTGTTGCCATACATGCGGTTGATGTCGAGCCGTGCCGTGGCTGGCACCTGTGGCGCCTTGGTGCCTTCGCCCACTACGGCAGGGCCCGTCTCTACTCGCAGTTCATCCCAGAGGTTGCGGTCTATGAATGACTTGAGCGTGGCGGCACCCCCTTCCACGATGAGGCTCTGCCGCTGCTCGGTGTAGAGACGCTCCAGAATAGCGTCGATAGTCGTGCTGTGGCTCAAGACAATCCGCTCGGGCGCCGGGCCAACCCAGTGGCGCACATTGAGCTGTGGCTTGTCGCGCTCGGCAGTCACCCTGCCCACGAGGATGGCGTCGCTCTCTGCCCGCAGACGGTGCGAGACCATCTGGGTCATGGCGTTGGATATCATCGTGGGCTGGTAGTGGTCGTCGAGGAAGCCATCGGCAGTCTGCGCCCACTTCAGGATGATGTAGGGACGATGATGGGTGTGCATAGTGATAAAGCGGCGGTTGAGCCAACGACATTCGCGCTCGAGCACACCCACTCTGACCTCGATACCGGCGTCGCGGAGACGCTGGATGCCACGTCCGCTCACACGGGCGAAAGGGTCGATGCAGCCCACCACAACGCGCTTGACGCCCTTGGCCACGATGAGGTCGGCGCAGGGAGGAGTACGGCCGTAGTGGGAGCATGGCTCCAGGCTGACATAGAGTGTGGCGCGGCCGAGGAGCCCTTCGTCTTCGGGCTTGACCGATGCAAAGCAGTTGACTTCGGCATGGCCCTCGCCGCAACGCATGTGATAACCTTCGCCGATGATGCGGTCGTCGGCCACGAGCACCGCGCCCACCATGGGGTTAGGCTTGGCGTTCTGTTGTCCACACGCTGCCAGTTGCAGACAGCGTTTCATGTATCTTTCGTCTATATCCAGTGTTGTCATCATTGTCTTATTTATGCCAGTATTTCACTTCCACCTTCTTGCCATGCTTGTCCTTGACGGTGAGTCTCAAGTCGCCGCCGTTGTGGTCAAAGTAAGTGGCGCGTAGGGGGTGCAGACCAGCCTTCATGGCGTGTTGGCCAGTCACTTCCATAATGTCGTGCATGCCGTCGCTGTCTACCACCATCTTGTCGTCGATGATGAGTTGGCTGCCGTCATCCGAGTAGAGCGCGAAAGAGTAGATGCCGTCGTGGGGCACTTCGATATACCCCGTGATGACCAGTCCGATATTCTCACGGGCCTCGCGAGGAATGACCACGCCATCGGTGACATATTCGCCCTTAATCTGAGCCTTCTCGATGCCGGCACAGTTGTCGCCACCATAGTCATACCACACGTTGCGCAGCCCAGGCAGCAGTTTGCCGTCCACGCCTACCGCCTCTGCCATAGTTGTCTTGACCAGCGAGGTGCTCACGGCGTCGCCCTTGCGTCCGTCGGCGCCAAAGGGTCTGAAGATGAAGTGCGTGGTCTGGCTCACCGCAATCGGACCGGTATACTTGGGCGACGATACCTGTGGCATGGTGCCGTCGGTGGTATAGTGTATGCTCACCGAGGGGTCTATGCAAGCCACGCTCACCGTGTCGCTGTCGGTGAAGACGGCGGTGCGGATGAGTCCGGTCACATCGGGCAACCTGTACTGTATGCCCATCGCCTCCAGACGGGGCAGATGCTTGAGCATACGACGGCTGAAGTCTTCGTAGTCCATACGTTCAGGACGGCTCCAGGCGCGCTCTGCCACCGCCATAAACCGTGGAAAGAGCTGGTACCACATGCGTTCGGCGCTTGCTATACGCTCTCCCCACAGACAGGAGTGGATGCCACGCACGCGCTGACTCTCTTCGGCGTTGAGGGTGGCGTAGGGGTCAAAGCGGTAGATACCTTCCATCTTGCTGGGGGCATCGCGGCCACTGAGATAGAAGTAGGAGACGGGCACGTCGATAAGGTCGTTGCCGTGGCTGGTAGTCCGCTTGGGCCCCTTGGGCAGCCACGACCGCCACCACATCACGGTGGTGTAGGGAGAGAGACCTCCGTCGATGACGTCGTCCCAGGCAATCATCTTGCGACCATGTGCGCGGAAGAAGTCTTCCATATAGTGGTTGAACCAGGTCTGCAGTTGAGGCTCCGAACTGAGTCCGTTGTCCTTCATGCGACGCTGGCAGTCGGCGCAGGCACGCCAGTTCTTCATATCCACCTCGTCGCCGCCGATGTGTACGTATTCATAGGGGAAGAGACCAAAGACCTCGGTCCATACGTTTTTGCAGAACTCCAGCATGGTGTCCTTTCCGGGACACATGGGCGTCGAGAAGAGTCGTCCCCACCGCGTATCTTCCGAGCAGGAGAGGCCGCCCACACACTGGATGGCAGCCAGACTGTGGCCGGGCATGTCCAACTCGGGTATCACGTCGATGCCACGCTCGGCGGCATAAGCCACGACGCGTCTCACGTCGTCCTGGGTGTAGTAGCCGCCATACTCGCGCGAGCCGTCGTCAGCGGTGCGCATCTTCTCTTCGGGCAGCAGCAGATTGGGCATATCCTCCTGCTCCGCGCGCTTGAGGCAGAGCGAGTCCTGGCCGTTGAGCCGGCGCCAGCCACCCTTGAGCGTGAGCGCGGGATAACGCTTGATTTCGATACGCCAGCCCTGGTCGTCGGTGAGATGCCAGTGGAAGCGGTTCATCTTGTAGTATGCCATCATGTCGAGCACCCGCTCTATCTCGCCCACCGTGTAGAAGTGGCGCGAGCAGTCTATCATGAAGCCTCTCCAGCCAAACTGCGGCGCGTCGCTTACCTTCACGCCAGCCACCGTCGCTCCTGTGCCCGGCGCAGCAGGCATCAGTTGGCGCAGAGTGGCTATGCCGTTGACCACTCCGGCATAGTCGCCGCCCTCGATGGTGGCTCCCTTGGCGCCGATGCTCAGCCTGTAGGCTCCGCTGCCGAGACTGCGGTCGAGCCCCAGCCTTATGTCGCCCTTCTTGCCGCCAGTCCTTACCTTGCGACCCGTCTGCTGCGTCAGGGCATCGGCCAGATATGTCGCGGCGTGGCCGAGAGCCTTGTCGGTGGTGCCTACGGTGAGCGTGGCGGGCAGAGTCCACGTGGTGCCCACGGTCTCCATCTCTACGGGTTGCGGGATGATGGCCGTCTGCTGTGCCCGGGCGCTGCCGGCGAGCCACAATGCGGCTGCCGCGACCCACATTCGGCCCGCGATAGCGGCTATTCTGGCGCCTGCTGATTTTTTATAACCCTCTTTCCGTTTCATATCCATATTTTTTTATAACTTTGTGCGTATGACATACAATGAGTTGTGCCGAAGGCTTTCGCCTCTGTATGGCGAAGGCGAGGCTCGCGCCATCGTGCGCATGGTGGTCGAAGACGAGTTCGGCCTCTCGCCCACCGATATATATATGGGCAAAGTTAACCAATTATCCGCAGACGAGCGAGCAAATCTGGAGGAAATTGTGGCAAGGATAGCCAACTACGAGCCCGTCCAGTATGTGCTGGGCCATGCCGACTTCAGCGGGCGCCGCTTTGCCGTGGCGCCGGGAGTGCTTATTCCCCGACCCGAGACGGCTCTGCTTATCCCCATGATAGGCAGCGCCGCCGCCCGCCCCTTCACCCTGCTCGACATCGGTACCGGCTCGGGCTGCATCGCCATTACCGCCGCGCTCGATTATCCCGATGCCACGGTCACGGCGTGGGACATCTCCGACGACGCGCTTCGCATAGCCCGCGCCAATGCCACCCGCCTGGGTGCCCAGGTGTGCTTTGAGCGACAGAATGCCCTGGCGCCGCCCGCCGACACCGCCCTCTGGGATGTCATCGTGAGCAATCCGCCCTATATCTGCATGAGCGAGCGAGCCGAGATGAGCCCCCATGTGCTCGACCACGAACCTGCCACGGCGCTCTTTGTGCCCGACAGCGACCCACTGCTCTTCTATCGCGCCATAGCCCGCTATGCCACCCGCGCGCTCAAGCCCGGCGGCACCCTGCTTTTCGAGATCAACGCCCTCTACGCCTCCGAGACCAGCGCCATGCTCCACGCACTGGGCTTTGCCGCCTCCGTAGAGCGCGACCAGTACGACCGTCCACGTTTTATCATCGCCCGACTATGAAACCACTATCCGAAGAACAGGCACTCAACCGCCTCGCCGCCCTGTGTTCCCAAGCCGAATACTGCCAGGGTGACATGATGAAGAAGATGGAGCAGTGGGGACTCGCCGACGATGCCTGCAGCCGCATCATCGACTATCTCGTCGACAACCGCTATGTAGACGACAGCCGCTACTGCCGCTGTTTTGTCGAAGACAAGATAAGGTACAACGGCTGGGGACGACGCAAGATAGAACAGGCACTGTATGCCAAGCAGGTACCTGCCAGCATCTATCGCCCCATCCTCGACGAGGTGCCCGCCGAGACCTATGTCGACATCCTGCGGCCTATGCTCACCCAGAAGTGGCGCACCATTACCGGTCGCAATGACTACGAACGCAGTCAGAAACTCATCCGTTTTGCCCTTGGCCGTGGCTTCGACTACGACATCATCCGTCGTTGCATCGACGGCATCACCTCTCTGCCCGATGACTGACCTCTCCGCCCGACTCCACGACCTGCTCTGCACGCGCCACTGCGCCATGTGTGGTGAGCGACTCTCTTCCGGCGAGCACGCGCTCTGCTCGGTCTGCAACGCCTGCCTGCCCCGCACGGGCTACGACGCCTCTCCCGCCGACAATGATATGGCCCACATGTTCTGGGGCCGCATCCCCATCGAGCGCTGTGGCGCCCTGTTCTTCTACAAGGGTGGCAGCGGAGCCAGCCAGTTGGTCTACGACCTCAAGTACAACGACTCGCCCGACACCGCCGAAGCCCTTGGCGCCATGCTTGCCACCGAGTATGGTGCAGCGTCCTTCTTCGACGGCATCGATGTCATCGTGCCCGTTCCCCTGAGCCGCGACCGCATCCGCGAGCGTGGCTACAACCAGAGCGTCGAGATTGCCCGCGGCATAAGCCATGTCACGGGCATCGCCGTCGATGCCGGTGCCGTGGGGCGCATGCACTTTGAGTCGAGCCAGACCCACAAGCAGCGCTGGGACCGCAACGACAACGTAGCCCATGTCTTCCGCATCGTTCACCCCGAGCGCCTCAGCCACCGCCACATACTCCTCGTCGACGACGTAGCCACCACCGGCGCCACCCTTTGCGCCTGCGCCAAGGAAATAGAGAAGGCGGGCGACGTTACCTTCTCCATCCTCACCTTGGGCTTTGTCAAGGCTTGACCAGCCACCGTCTCCGCTTCTGCGCCATCGGTCTGCAGAAGCGCCCCCATACCCTTACCTTATTATATAGTCATCTCTCTACCGCCAAAATCATTATTTTTGGGTATTGTGCAGTCCTCTGAACCTCGCTAACTTTGTAGCGGTGATACAATCATCGACTACAGACTCATTATTATCAATTCAAAAACCAAGAAGATTATGAAGAAAACAGTGATTATCTACGGCTCAAGCACCGGCACCTGCGAGGAACTCGCCGGCAGAATAGGCGCCCGACTGGGGGTAGACGATGTCATCGGCGTCGGCGACCTCGACGACAGCGTCATAGCCTCCAACGACAACCTCATTCTGGGTACGTCTACGTGGGGTGCCGGCGAGATGCAGGACGACTGGTACGACGGCGTGCGCACCCTCCGCGGTGCCGACCTCTCGGGCAAGACTGTGGCCCTCTTCGGCTGCGGCGACTCCGAGTCTTATCCCGACACCTTTGTGGGTGGTATGGGCGAACTCTACCAGGCTGTCGTTGGTGCCGGAGCCCACGTGGTGGGAGCGGTGCCTGTCGACGGCTACACCTTTGATGCCTCCGACGCCGTGGTCGACGGCCACTTTGTGGGCCTTGCCCTCGACGAGGTCAACGAGTCCGACAAGACCGACGCTCGCATCGATGCGTGGGCAGCCGCCATCACCCCCAGTCTCTGACCCGACCATCCCCGCTTCGCCATCCTCCACATTAAAAGTCACAATCATGCAGCAAACCACGCTATTACCCGTAGATATGAAGGTACTGATGAACCATATCTACGAATACAAGAAGGGAGTGCGCCGTATGGTGCTCTTCACGTTCAACAAGAAGTATGAGGAATTTGCCCGGCGCCGTCTGGAGAGCCAGCACATCCACTACATCATCCAGCCCGTGGGCAACGACCGCCTCAATCTTTACTTCGGGCGCGAGGAGTGTCTCAACGCCATACGCATGATGGTGACGCGCTCGCTCAATCTGCTCACCCCCGAAGAAGACTTCATGCTCGGCGCCATGCTGGGTTATGATATCTGCACCCAGTGTGAGCGCTACTGCGAGCGCAAGGGCCGCTGCGCGCAGGGCGATGCCCATTGCGCTAAAGGCGATACCCTCTGCGCCCGTGGCGATGCCCTCCAGTCGTGTGGCTGATGCCTTGGCTGGCTCGTAACGTAAGTCACGAGGCCTCGTATCAATAGGCACGGGCTTACGTATCAAATGTCACGAGGGCTCGTATCAATAGGCACGAGCCGCTGGAGGTCATCAGCAGGTTGCTGGAGGTCATCAGCAGGTTGCTGGAGGTCATCAGCAGATTGGTGGAGATGGTTGCGGGATATACCACAAGAGAGAGCGTAATGCCCATGACGGGCTTTACGCTCTCTCTCGTTGTTGTATTATGCTCTCTTGCCGCTGCCTTGCGTCCTATAGCCACAGCTTTGCAATCTCTTGTCGCTGCCTTGCGCTCTTTTGTCGTCGCGGGCGCAGCGGCGGGCGGCTACTTGATTATTATCTTCTTGTCGCGGGTGATGTAGACACCGGGCTTGAGTCCGCTGAGCGACTCGCCGGGCTGTCTCACCATCACGCCGTTGAGGTCGTAGACGGCGTTGCGGCTGTCGGTGATGCTCACGGGTGGGGTGATGCCGGTGGCGCTGCCTATACCCAGTGATATGGGCGACGCCGAGCCGTTGTCGGCATGGAAATAGCCACGGAAGCGGGTGGTATTGACACTCGCGGCGGCGTCGACATAGTAGAACTTGTCGCTGCTGATGTAGTAGTTGCCGTCGTCGGTGGCTATGGGATAGACGCTATAGGCGCCTATGAAGCTGTAGCCGTCCTTGCTGTCGGCGGGCACGCCCCGCTCGGGTTTCTGGGTAGTGGTGACGCCCAGGTCGTAGAGCATGGTGGGGTTCTCGTCATGGGCATACGCCGGGCTGTTGATCTTGGTGGGCTTGATGAGGTAGGGCGTGTTGGCCTCCATCGTGTTGACGGGGGCAAACATGAGCGTGGTGCCGCTCACGCCGGTCATCTGTGCCACCAGGGTACCCTGTCCGAACACTGCCTCCGGGTTGTCTACCGCGCAGGGCAGACAGATGGTGTTCCATGTGCCCTTGTGGAATGAGCGGTAGAGGCTCACCTTGGCAGCCTCGACATCTTCGGGGGTGTAGTCGGCACCCTCGTTGAGCAGCACGTTGACGGGCGTCATGTCGCGATATACCACCTCTACCTCGGTGGGACCCTCGACGGTGAGGGTGTAGGGCGTCATCTCCTTGAGGGTACCGTTGATGCGATAGCCCACCAACCGGAAGTTGTCCTTTGCCCTGGCGTCGAGCACCAGCTTGGTGTTGTAGTCGTAGTAGCCGGTCGAGGCGTCGATGTCGCCCTCTGCGCTGTTGCAGTTTACATCGACCTTGTACGACTCAGCCTGGAATACCGCCGCGAAGTCCTTGGTGCTGCGCGCCTCGGTGGTGAACACCTCGTCGGTCGATACTATCTGGTCGTCGGCATTGCTCTTCCAGTGTACAAACTTATATCCCGTGTTGGGCGTGGCGGTGAAGGTCATCGTGCGGCCATAGGGCGCCGTGCTGGCTATGGCTGCGGTGCCCGCCTTGAGCGGTGCCTTGCGCGTGGTGACCTTGCGGCCTTCCTCGCCCTCGATGACGCAGTCTACGTTGCCACACTCGGGCAGCGGCAGCACCTTGACATTGAAGTGCACCAGACCGTCCTTGAAGAGCATCCATCTCACCTGCTTGCCCTCGGCCCCCATGAAGCCTTCGGCGTCGCGTATGTTCTCGCTCTTGACCTGCAGCGCGTAGAAGCCGTTGTCGGTGAGGGCTGCGGTGTTGATCTTGAACTCGCGCTTGTTGTCGGCGGTGGCTGGGGTGATGGGCAGCGCTGTGGTCTGGGGCTTGCCCTCGAGTCGCAGCACGATGTCGTCGCGGGTGAAGGTCTGGGTGTCTATGTCCTTGTTGAACTTGACCGTAAGCTCGGTGATGGGCTTTTCGGCTATCTGGTCGTCTTCGGGCACGGTCTCGATGCTTACCACATCGAGGCGCAGCTCGGGCATCGGCTCAAACTCCACTATGTACTTCACTGCACCCGGTCCGCTGCTCAGGTCGGCTATGTGCAGACGGTAGTCGAGCAGCGGGTCTATGCCGTCCTGCAGCGTGTAGTCGGTGGTCCAGAAGTTGTCGGCATCGAGGGTTTCGCCCGTGGTCTCGTTCTTGATGCTCAGTATCTTGGCATACTTGCCCGCCGGGTTGGCCACCGAGGTGTAGAACCACTGCCTCTGCGCCACATCGACGGTGATGCGGTACTTGCTGTCGCCGAGCGCCTCTATCCTGGTGGCATCGCGCAGCGCCACGAGGTCTTCGTCGGTGCCGTTGGCGAAGTAGATATGGTCTGGGTCGTCGAACGCGTCGGGATAGTCGTTGGTTATCCATGCGCGGTAGGTCTTCTCGCCTATCCTGGCATTGATGCTGTGTATCAGCTCGTGTATGGATACGCGGTCAAGGAGCGACAGGTCGGGGTTGCCATAGTCTGTGACGTGGGTCACGCTCACATCGTACTGGGTGAAGTGGCCGAGCAGCGACGAGGTGAGTTCCCATGTGGCATACGACGCCTCGCCCGCCTTGATGGTACCAAACTGTGTGGCCACATCGCTGGAGAGCGCCATGGTCTTCTCGCCTCCGTTGAGGCTCGAGCTGAGTATGGCAAAGTCTATCATGAGTCCCTTCTGGTTGTCCACGATTTGTGGCTGCTGGGTAATCATGCGCACGTTGTTGGCGTCGCCGTTGCCCTTGTTGTGTATGAGCACGGAGAACTCGGCTGGCACCACGGGCTCTATGACATCCTCGGTAAGCGGGTTGTCGCCATAGATGTCGCGCTGCATGAAATACGTGAGGTCGAGGTCGGGCGATGGCTTCACCTGCAGGCTCACGGGGAAGAGCGAGCGGGTCTGGTCGGTGGCGCCGTCGTTGAATGCGAGTGTTCCGCCAAAGCTGTAGGTAGTCACATTCTCGGGTGCGGCATACTTGGTGGGTATGAAGAGGAATGTGGCTACACCCTTCTTGCCTGCGGGGAGGGTCCACTCGCCGTCCTTTTCGCCTCCGAAGCCTTCAATCTTCTCTACCTGTATCTCCATCTCGTGTCGGGTGGCTATGGCTCCGGTCTCCATGTTGGTGGCGTTGACATTGACCATGATGTGGCTCATGTCAGAGGCTGAACCGTTGTCGATGGTCAGCGTGCCCCGGAATGCCTGTCGGGTGAGCACCAGCTTCTGCTTGATTTCGAGCTTCACCTCGGCGCAGGTGTTCTGCGAGGCAGTCTCCTGGTAGAGCAGCCAGTCCTTGCGGGCGCTGTTCATCAGGTCGTCGAGGGTGGCAAAGCCCATGTCGACCATCTGTGCCACGATGTCGTCTCTCTCGCGTACTATGCGGGCGAGTTTGTCTTCGTCGGGATGGTTGTCGCTGTCGTAGTCCATGCCTTCGAGCTTGCGCCACTTGTTGCGGATGCGCTCCACATAACTGCGCAGCGAGAAGTCGGCCACGTTGGCGCGCTTGTTGGGCATGAGCGAGGTGAGGTAGGCACCCAGTCCCTGTGACTTGTCGTCGACGGTGGTGGTGGCGGGTATCGTGGAGAGGTCGAAGTCCCAGAGGTCGCCGTCGTTCTGCATCTTCTTCAGGGCGAAGTCGATGTCGGCGAGTGCGCTCACGAGTTCGTCGTAGAAGCCCTCGGTGGCGAGCGCTTCGCGGGCACCGGTGAGCTCGGCATTGTAGTTGAAGAACGACTCATAGTAACGCCAGTACATCACCTGCTTTCTGCCCGACGACTCGAGCAGGGCGGGCAGCACGGTGGGCTTGGAGTCGTCGTCGGCAGAAGCCTTTGCCATCGGCGCCTTGCTGGGGTCGAAGGGCTTGACCAGACACGACAGTTTGCCGGCGGGTCCAAGCGCCATGCTTACACCCCACTGCACGAGCTCATTGCCACAGCCCTTGGCACCCTGGACGCCGTCCCATGAACCTTGGGCTACCATGATGCCGCTGGTGGCACAGGGCAGCCATGCCACGGGGTCTACGCATACGCAGTTGCAGACCTCGCACATGAGCGTGATGACGGCTTTTGCCACAGCCTCGCCACCGGGATTGATGGTGACGGTGGCATCGTGGCCCGGTCCGCCTGGTCCGCCTGGGCGTCCCATCTGCGTGGGTGGAGTCCATTCTACGCCTTCGTTGGTAACGTTCTTACAGTCGCTGTCGTTGCCGTAAGCCCACTGGATGGGCTTCTCCAGATACGAGTACTTGCTTCCGGCGCCGCAGGGCCACTTGTAGTCGGTGCCCATCTTGCCCTTGCAGTTCTTCTCCGACGACGGGGCGCGTCGTGGCATCTGTCGCTTCACGTGGGGCGCAAACTGCGGGTTGTCGAAGTCTTCGGTGTGCATCACCAGGACGGGTATCACGTAGCTCTGTTCGGGAGCCAGGGTCAGTCCGGTGTGCTCGACCATCGGCATGAAGGTAAACCCGTGGGCGGTGGGGGGATAGTAGTTTACATCCTGGGCGGCTATGAGTCCGCGGTTGCGCAGCACCACGTTCATGAGCGTGGTGGTGCCGGGCTGGATGTCCTTCAGGATGAGCATGTCGGGCGCGGTGATGTCTACCACGGGCACCGGCACGTAGGTCTCAAAGGTCACCTTGGTCACCACCTCGTACTCGTCTTCCACCTCGGTCTCCTCGACATCCCAGTTGACGGTGATGGCCTGATAGCTGATGGTGGCGAGATGTGTGGTCACATCGCCGGGGCTTACCAGTACGTTCTGGCTGTAGGAGTCGTGCTTCTCGGCGGTCACATTGAGATGATAATATCCCTCGTTGAGATGCTCAAAGAGCACGTAGCCGTCGTCGCCCGTCACATCGCTCATCACCAGCGCACCGGTGTTGTAGTCGGTGAGTCTGACGGTGGCTCCGCTCACATAGGGCCGCTCTCCGTTCTTGTTGCCGTAGATGGTGTTTTCGTCCTGTACACGCACCTTGAGGCTGCCCTTGTCTTCGCTTACCACCTTGACATTGAAGAAGACCTGCTTGCCGTCTCCCTTCTCGCAGTTGATGGCTATGCTGCCCTTCTGGATGATGTTGACATCGAAGTCGGCGGCATTGAACCTCAGCATCACCGTGGCACTGTCGCCGGTGGCCATCGACGGCATGGTGGCAGGCGTGGCGAGGCTGATGAACTTAGACAGAGCCTTGGGCAGGTCTACGGTAATCTTGCCCGTGGGCGCCAGTCCGGTGTTGGTGATGACGAGCGGGTAGAGTCGGGTCTTGTTCTTGGTCACCGTGGTGTTGATGCTGTTGGTCTCGACCACCAGCGTGGGCGTGTGCTCATTGGTGTAGTTGTAGGTGGTCACATCGAGGCGTGCGCCCTCATCGGTGGTGATGGCGAAGACCAGCTTGTCCCAGTCCTTGGTCTTGGACAGCGCCGTGGAGAGCAGGGTATAGGTAATCTCGGCTGTGCCGTTGCCCGGCAATACAGCCACCGTGCTGAAGCTGACGGTGTAGGCTCCAGCATCGGCACAGGCCACGCGGACATTGTGCAGGTCGAGGTCGGACATGTTCTTCAGCATGATTTTGCCCACAAAGGGCTCGCCCACGAAGAGCTTGTTGGTGATATAGTCGGTGGTGGTACGGCTGAAGCCATAGACCTTGAAGTTGCCCTTCTCGGTGGCGAGGTTCTCGCCGGGGGTGCATACGCCGAAGCCGAACTCTCCGCCCATGCCCGCGGGTATGGTATAGTCGATGGAGAAGTTGCCGGCGGCGTCGCTCACGGCTGCCAGTCGGGTGCGCGAACGTGCGTAGACGATGTAGGGCTCTACCTCTATGCCGGCAGCGGCTGTGCCGTCGGTGCGCTTGACACTACCGGTGAGCACCACCTTGTCGCCGAAGAGATACTTGTCCTTGGCTGCGGCGATGGTGAAGGTATAGGCAGCCACCACCTTGATGTCTATCGTGCTGCTGTTGTTCATCGTCTGCAGCTCGGTCACCTTGCTGTCGGGATTGATGTGGGCTGTCACGCGGTAGGTTCCGGGCACAGCGGGTGCCTTGACCTCTGCCCACGTGTCATAGGTCTGTCCCGGGGCGATGGGCTTGTCGGTCTGCAGGGTCGTGGTGGCGTCGGCCAGAGTCACGGTGATGGGTGTGGACTGAGGCATGGCTATGGCGCCCACGTTCTTGATGTGGAGCATCACCCTGACCTGCGAGCCAGCCTCGACACCGGCTGCCACTTCGGGCTTCTGCATCTCGGCGTCGGGCAGCGTCTGGTCGGAGATGAGCAGCCACACGGTGCCGGGGCTATAGCCCTCGCTGCTCGCCATGACCGAGATGGTGCGGTTGCCCTCGGTGGTCGAGTTGCTCAGCGCCACAAACGGGGTGGTGACGCTCTCCTTGCCGGCGGGTATGGTGACGGTCTGGGTAAAGTCGAGGTCGTTACCCTTGGCAGAGAGCGCCACGGTGAGCGGCTGGGAGGTGTCGTCGTTGCGGCTTATGGTGAGCTGTGCGCCGGTGGCGTCGCCCTCGAGAATGGTGGTCTTGTCTGAGGTGATGTTCAGCGTGGGACCGTCATTGTCGGTGATGGTGATGGTCTCTGTCACGGTGGTCTGCTTGTTGCCTATAGCCGAGCAGCCACAGTCGGTGATGTAGACGGCAGCGGTAAACTTGACCGTGCGTGTGCCGTCGACCTTCTGGTTGTCCTTGACTCCGATGGGGAAGGTCACCTCTTCCACGCCCTCGTTCATGGTGATGGTCTGGGTGTAGTAGAGTTCGTTGTTGCTGTCGTCGCTCAGTTTCAGCGTAATCTTGCTGTTCACCGCGCTGTTGCGGGTTATGGTGGCATAGACGGCATTGTATCCCGCCGCCTCGCTCACCGTGGTGGGCTGCAGCGTCATGCTGATGGCTGGCACGTCGTCGTCGTGGAGGATGAAGAGCGTGCTGGCCGTGAGATGGTGGTCGGCAGAGGCGATAATCTTGATGGTCTCGTCGTTGGCAGGCAGATTGTCCTGGACGATGGGAATGTCTATCACCGCCTCGGTGGCACCGGCGGGGAAGGTGAAGGTCTGGGGCAGTCGGAAGCGGCGTGGCTTCTCTATGCTCAGGCTCACGGTCAATTCCTCGCCCTCGATACGATAGGGTACGCTCACTCTGAGCTTGATGGACTCGCCCTCGTTGTACTCGCTCTTGTCGAGCTGCAGGCTGAGGGGAAGCAACTCGTTGTCCTCGATGTCGAAGCTGACAGCCACGTCGGCGGGATAGCCGTGGGCCTTGGTCACCGTCACGCTGGCAGCCTTGTAGGAATTGACGTAGTCATTGTCGGGTACCGTCACGTCGAAGGTGGCCGTAGACTGTCCGGCTCTTATCGTCACCTGGGTAGTCACGCTCACGTGGTCGGGCAGCGAGGTGGCCACGCTGTAGGTCTCGTCGGTAGCGCGGTTACCACTGCGCTTCAGCTGGAGACGCATGCTCTGGCCTTCCTTCAACCGGGTGGCTGGGGCGGTCAGGAAGAGCAGCTTCCCGACCGTTGCCTTGCCTCCGATGGCGGTGTTGTTGAGCCTGTCGGTGGCATACTCTCCCGTGTTGCTGTTGGGCTCGACCACCACCTTGGCAGCCACTTCACCGTCGACACCCACCGTCTGTGAGAGCACAAACTCGGCGCTGCGCGCGGTGTGTCCGCCCTGCAGCATGGTGTTGTTGAAGTACACATTGCCAATGTATACAGCCTCCTCGGTCTCGGTGTTGACGAGGTAAACCTTCTCGGTCCATCCGCTGCGTGTGTCGGCATTGCCCACGTTGCTCACCTTCCAGCTGACGCTGACCCTCTCGCCCGGCGTGAGCGTGGTCTGCCTGATGGCTACATCGCTCACTTCGAGGTCGGGGCTCGGCGCGCGCTGGATGGTATAACTACCGTTGGTAGAGCCGGTCTGGATATTGTCGCCGTTGCGGTTGGTTATCACCACATCGCTCAGCGTGATGGCGTGGACGCTCTCGGGGTCGAGCCCCGTGGGTACCGTCATGGGGAAGTTGAGCAGCACGCCGCCGCTTCCGGCGATGGGCTTGTTGCTCATATTCACGATTACCACCCTGTAGCGGTTGCTGCCCATGCCTCTCACCGATACGGTGTGGCCGTTGGTGTTGCGGTTGGTCAGCGTGGGCTGCTTGCCCGAGGTCTTGGCGAAGGGCAGCTGCAGGTCGAACTGCAGCGCCACCACGTCCTCGTTGTTGTCCATGCTTATGGGTATCATCACATCCTTGCCCTGTCCGCCCGTGAGGTGGGCCACAGAGATGGTGTTCTGTGCCTTGGCGCCTAAGGTCATGGCTACCAGCAACAGCAGGATATATATTGCTTTTTCTTTCATCTTCATGGTCTTCAGTTTCACTTACAAATCATTTTCTTTCCGTTCACGATATAAATGCCGTGGCCTTGGGTCTGCTCGAGCTTGCGGCCCTGGATGTCGTAGAGCTTGCGGTCGTGGCTGTCGGCATCGATGGTGTCTATGCCGGTGGCGGTACCGTCGGTTATCTCGACTCCTATGGGTTGAGCCTCAGTGTCGGCAGCCGCTACGCGGGCGACACGTGCCGGGCGGGTGGTCCTGAGCAGACAGCGGTGTCCGCTCATGCTGTCGCCCGTGGGGCTGATGATGACTATGCGCACTCCGTCGCGGGTGTTGCGGGTCACCATCTGGTAGCGCATCAAGCTGAGTGCCAGTTTGACATCGGTGGCAGCGACGCCCTTGAGCGTGATGTCGATGGCGCCCACATTGTCGGCGGCATCTATCCACAGCTCGCCGTCGGCCATAGCCAGCCTGTTGGCGGGAGCCGCTCCGCGAGCCTTGATGCGTGACATGCGCAGAGCCATAGCCTCGCTGCTCTCTTCGGTGCCTATAAACAGGTTGATGGTAGCCACCACGTCCTGCACATTGATAGAGTTGCTGGCGTAGGTGTCGGCAGCCATGAAGTTGAATGAGCCACTCTGCGTACCCATAATATAGTTGAGCGTGTGCTGGGCATCGAGTACATCGATGCCGCCGTCGGCATTGGCGTCGCCCTTGGCCCAAGCCAGCGTCGCCCTCATGCGGGTTCCGGCCGCCGGACAGTACTGCGGGCGTACGACAAACTCGGTGCCGCTCGGCTGGCGGTAGTCTCCGCCCAAGTCGTAGCGGTAAGCGCCGTCGCGGTAGACCATCTCGCCCACATAGCTCTCGCCCTTCACGGTGTAGAAGCGCAGCGTGGGACGGCCGTTGAAGTGCTGCCCGGCGTGGCTGTATGCCAACAGCGAGTTGAGAGTCACCCCTGCGCCCTGGTCACCTACGGTCCACGCCTGTAGAGGTATGGTCTGCAGACTCTTGCCTTCGTTCTGATAACTCAGGTCGACCGATGTGATGGTGGCGGGAAGCAGGTCGGTGATTTCCGAGATTTGGTTGTAGCTCAGGTCGAGCTTCTCCAGCTTGGGCAACTGTCGGCAGAAGGCAGATACGTTGCCCCTCAGACTGTTGCGACTCAGGTTGAGCGAGGTTAGATGGTCCATCTGGAAACCCTCTACGGGCAGTTCGCCCTGGACGTTGTTGTTGCTGAGACTGATGGAGGTGACGTGGCCCTCGGTGTCGAAGGTTACGCCGGGCCAGCCCGTCGCGGTTATCGCACTGGAGTTTATCTTCCACGTCTTTATCCATACCTCGCCGTTGGTGGCTTGCCATAGTTTCTTCAACGCCAGATAGTCGGCGTCGGCGATATAACGGTCAACGATGGCCACGGGGTCGGCATTCATACAGTTGTTGCTGCGGTTGTTCTCTCTCTCACCCGAGTGCACATTGGCGTAGACATTGTAGTAGGCGGTGCCCACCGATGCCTCGGGGCTTCTCACCGTGAATGTCACTTCGTATTCGCCTCCTGGCTCTATGGTGCCGTAGTGGGTCTGATAAGCCACACCCTTGATGCCCGAGAAGTCGGCATTGGGGCTGTAGTGTACTGCGTCGTTCCACGCGTTGGTGGTGGCGCCGCGACCCACATTGCGTATCACGGCCTTGATGGTGAAGTCGGTATTGGCTTTGACCTCCTCGGGCACCGTGATTGATACCACTTCGAGGTCGGCGAGATACCTGATGTTGAACGTGCGTTTCTCGCTGTCTACGGTTTCACCACATTCGCCGTGGGCGGTGACGTACCACTCATACGTGGCACCCTCTGCCACCTCGAGCGAGATGGCGGTGCCGGTGGTATGCTTGACTACCTCGTCGGCCTCGATGTCGGTGCGACGCAGATGGACGCTGTAGCCCTCGACGCCTGCACCCAGACCAGTCCAGGTGAAGTAGACAGGCGCAAAGTCCTTGAGCGCGTTGTTGTCGGGCACGCCGAGAGTGAGCTTGCGACCCGTGATGACGGGCTTCACGTACACCTTATATATATATGTATATATGGGCGTGCCGTCGAGGGTCACTTCTACGTGGTAGGTCACGTGGTCTTTGGCGGTGCCCTTGTTGGTGAGCGTCATGGCGGGCAGATTGCCGGTGCCTATGGCCTGATAGCCCTCGACCTGGCAACCCTCTGCCACGCTGGCAGTCCACTTTACCTTTACCTTGTCGCTGGTGCTGATAGAGGTGAATGTCTCGGGCTGGGTCTGAGTGCCCGAACAGATGGTCTGGCTACTGTATCGGCCTATCTCTGAGGCCAGGATGACGGCACCGTTGATAGCCATGTCGGCATTGACACCCTCCAGATGAGGCAGCAGCGCCATGAGCTGTTGCAGACGGGCCTGGTTGGAACCCGCGCTGAAGTTGATGGTAATCTTGCGCTGGGCTTCGTTGCTGAAGATCATCTTGACCTTGGCAGCCGCCAGCTTGTCGGCAAGCGTCTTGACGAGAGCCAGCGTGGCGGCATCGGTCGCGTCGAGCGTGTGGTCCTTGGCGCCAGCCACGCGGATGCTGATGGCGCCGTCGGGAGTACACTGTGACAGCAGGCTGAACGCCTCGTGGAGCGAGGTGAAGTTGCGCGCACCCACCGCCGTGGCGTCCAGCGTGTAGTCGCCATTGGCTGTCCACGTGTTGGCGGGGTTGATGACGATGGTCTGTTCGGCCTCGGCGGTCTTGATTACGCCTCGGGCGGTGAGCTTGACCGTGTAGCTGCCAGCCTCGGCATAGATGTGCATGGGGTTGCGCTCGGTGCTGGTGCTGCCGTCGCCGAAGTCCCACGCGAAGCTGCGCGCGTTGTCGGTACTCAGGTTGGTAAACTGGGCGCGGTTCATGTAGCGGTCTACGGAGAACTGTGCCTGCAGGTCGCCCTCCTCGAGGGTGACGACGCTTATCTTGCCAGGACGGTTGCTGAAGGTTACGGCATTGTCGTCGGTATTGATGGCGCTGATGTCGGCAAAGCCCACGTCGTAGACGCCGTCTTCGATGGCACTGAGGGTGGTCACGGGGATGCGCACCACGGCTCCGTTGCTCTCGCTTATCTGCGTGCCTCCGCTGATGTTGACCGTGAGCCGCTGGCCGTCCTGACTGGCTGTCACGCTATACGCCGAGGTGCGCAGCGTGGTCTCTATCCGTGAGGCGTCGGCCTGGATATTGTCGGGCAATACCAGCGTGAAGGTGAGCTGCTTGATGCCGAAGGTGTTCTCCATATAGATGGGCATCAGGGTGGTCTCGCCACGGTAGATGGAGGTCGATGTGGCGTAGAGCGCGAAGTGGTGGTTCTTGTCGGTCGATGGGTCTGCGGGCGACGGAGGCTGATAGACATAGTGGGCCACCAGCCTGATGTCTTCGGTGCCCATCGTGGCGCCATAGCCGCTGGTCGTGCCGACCACCTTGCCGTCCTGGGTCCACTGTTTGAGTACGTAGTTGTTGTTGTCATACGCCGAGATGCTGAACCAGCTGCCTTCCGACACCTGGAAACTCTTGCTCTGTGAGAACGAAGCAGCCGATGCCGGCTCGGCAGAGAAGTGTACCCAGTGGCGGGGCTTGGTCTCCGAGGGCTCGCCGGGACTGCCGGGGGTGAATCGGTAACGGGCGGTGAGAGTCTCGTCGGCCGCGGTCACGGTGTACTGCATCTTGCGCTCGCGGCTCACCTCGTCGCCGGCGCTGTTGGTCCAGTTGACGAAGGTGAAGTTGGAGTGGGTGCCAGCTTCGAGATGCACGATGGTGCCCTCCTTATACTCGCTGGTGCTCTCCTTGTCCACCGTCGAGGGGTCGTAGGCTATGGTGAGGCGGCTGGTAGCCACGCGCTCATAGTGGGCGGTGAGGGTCTCGTGGGCATTGGTCGTGGTGTAGGTAAACCTTGACAAGTCGCTCACGCGTTGGTCTTTGCTGTCAGTCCAGCCTCTGAACTGCCAGCACTCGGCGGTGGCGGTGGCAGAGACCGTCACCCGGGAGTTGACCGTATAGTGTCCGCTGCCCGAGGTGGTAGCCGCCTCGGCAGGCACAGCCTTGACGCTGAGCCTGTAGCGCGATGAGGGCTCGGCGGGGCTGTCGGGGTTCCATTCCTGACCACGCGCCCACAGACACATCATGAGCGCTACGATGGTCAGTATATATCTTGTAGTCCTCATCTTACTTCACGATTTTCTTGTGGTTCTGGATATAGATGCCCTTGGGGGCGGTAGTGCTCACGCGGATGCCGTCGAGCGTATAGATGGCACCGTCGGTCTGGGCGCCGGGCTTGATGGCGTCGATGCCGGTGGTGGTAGTGTCGAAACCTATGGTGAAGCGGTTGTCTTCCACGCCTTCATCGGCGGCGAAGGTGTAGGGCAGTTCGACCTCTACGCCGTAGTCGTAGAGACGGGCGCGCACATCGTTGCGGGGCATAGTGATGGTGTAGGTGCCGCTATGGGCAATCTGCACACCCACCTTGACGCTGCCGCTCTGGTGGGCTCCCTCGTTGATGGCATAGATGTCGCCGGAGGCGTGGGTGTAGATTTGCGGCGTGGTGCCGTCGGCCATCATCTTGGTGGCGTCGTTGTCGGCACAGAAGTCATCTGAGGCTGCATGATTGACCACTACGCGGGTGAGGTCGGTGGTGCTGCCGTCGGTGATGGCAAGCTCGACAAAGCGGCGAGGAGCCACGGCAGGAGCCAGACGTGGTGCGGCGGCAGAGCGGTCTATCGTCTTGGTAGCCTGGCGGCCGTCGGTGCGGAAGGTGAGTTCGCTGATGAGCGTGGGCTTCTGCACGAAGAATGCCTGGAAGGGGCGCAGCGCCACCTGGTCGTCGGCCACACTCTTGGCGGTGAAGGTGCGGTTGTCGGTGTCCCACAGGGTGATGGGAGCGGTATAGTCCATGTAGTAGATGTCAAAGAATGAGGGGTAGGGATTGCCCACGAGGTTCCAGTTGGCGTCGTTGCTCACCGACGAAGCATGCTCCTGCAGCGTCAGCGTCACGTCGTGGCTCTTGAAGATGTGGTTGCGGGTGTCGTCGCTGGCGGTAAACTGGCACCAGCTGTCGTCGCTGGCACAGAAGATGTAGCCCTGGCCCTCGCGGAGGATGGCGTCGTCGGCCACGTCCTTCCAGTTGTTGCCGGCACCGTTCTGGGCGCGGCTGTCGGCATCGTAGTAGCGCACGGCCACAGCACCCTTAGAGATGGTTATGTCGCTGCGCTTCACGTCGAAGGGCATGGTGATGTAGTACCAGTAGTTGTTGGCCAGATAGTGGTTGACCTTGACCGAGGCTGCCGTCATCTGGTTGCAGCGGCTTATCGTCACGGGGCAGTTGTCGCTTATGTTTGCCCAGTGGTAATAGTTGCCCAGCGACTGGGGATTGTTGCCATTGACGATGAGTATGCCCTTGGTGGGATAAGAGCCGCCCTGGTAGTTCATCGTGACGTCAGGGTTGCCGGGGATGCGCGAGTTGGTGCTCAGCTCGAGCTTGCCGTAGAGGTCTATATAGCCAGCCGGGTTGGGGTTGCTGTCTACCGAGGTAAACTGGCTCCAGTAGCTGTGCTGCTTGTAGCTGATCATGGCGTAGTCGGGCACATAGAGCGTCACGCCCGAGAGGCTGTAGAATGGTGAGCTGTTGGTCGATGGGGGAGCCGGAGCGGCGAGGTAGACGCGCTTGAGCTTGCCAGAGCTGCTATAGAAACAGCTGTTGCCCAGTTCGCGTACCGAGCTGCCCATCACCACTTCTTCCAGGCTCGAGCAACCGCTGAATGCATCGCTTGGGATGTCAGTTATCTTGTCGCCCATCTTCACCGTGGTAAGCGAAGAGCAGCCGTTGAAACAATACCACGACATAGAGCTGATTTTGGGCAGCTCTACGCTCTTCAGGGTTTGGCAGTTTCTGAAAGCATAGCTTCCCAGGTTGGTGATATCGGCAAAGTTGAATGATTGCAGCTTCTTTGCGCCTTCAAAGGCATTGCTCTTGACCTCACGGGGCTGCAGGTCGCTGGCGGTCTCCAAGGCTTCACAGTATTTGAAACAATCGCCATAGATGGTTTTGACATTGACACCACCAGTGACTGTCTTGAGCGCTTCGCAGTCGTAGAAGCAGCCGGTATTGAGACTGGTGAGGCCCGTGCCCAGCTTGAGGGTGAGGAGCTTCTGGTTCTCGGCAAAGGCATGGTTGTGTATGGTGGTCACATTGTCGGGTATCTCTACCTCGGTGATATAGGTCGCTCTGAAGGCGTTGACGCCTATCGACTCCAGCGTGGCTGGCAGTGTGAGCTTGCCGGTAATGGGGCGGCGGTAGAAAGCCTCCTCGCCGATGGTCTTGAGGCAGGTGGGCAGGTCGACAAACCGCAGCGACGAACTGCTGAAGGCGTTGGCGGGGATGTCGGTTATCTGCGCATTGGTGAGGTCTATGCATTTGAGTCCCGTCATGTTTTTGATGGAGCTCCAGTCGTCGGCATTGAGCTTGCCCGAGAGCCTCAGAAACTGCATCTCGGGGAGCGTGTTGACCAGATTGAGTGCCTCTACGCCCAGGGTGCCTGGTGCGGCGAGGTCTATGGTCATCATCTGGCTCTCGGCAGTGTAGAGTTCGATGTCGCTCACGGTCATTACCTGAGTGTAGCTGCTGTGGTTGCTGAGATGCTTGTGGGTAAAGGTGATGGTATGCTCGCCCTCGTCCAGAATGAGATAATGGGTGTAGTACGACTTGGTTGTGGAATTGGAATAATTGTTGTACAGGGTGTTGTCGTCGAAGGTCACAATCTTGCAGTCATACTCTGCATAGGGATAGAAGTCGGTGGTGTAGCCGTAGGAGAATATGGTGCGTCCGGTAGCGCGAAACTTGATGGTGAAGGTCTGCGATGTGGCGCTGCTCATCTTGCCCACGGTGCTCGTAGCCACTCCGTCGGCTATGGTCCAGGGGTTGTTGGCATCGTTGGTCACTTCGGTCAGTTCGATGCCATCACTCTTGGTGATGATGGTGCGCAGCTCTTCGTCTATGGCTGCCATGGCACTGTTGAGCCCAGTCAGGATGAGGGCTACGGTGAGTAGGAGAGTTTTTTTCATATTGGTAAGGGTTAAGTTAATAATCAGTGTTGTCGGTATCCCAGAGATAGGTGCCTGAGTGCATGGGTGGGTTGCCACTGTCGCTTGCACTGCCACCGTTGCCGATGGAGCTTCCACCAGGACCGCTGACGGTGCCAGAGGTCACATTCATCAGCCGGGTGGAAACGCGTATGAGTTCCGCCACGGGCTTCACATAGTAGGTTTTCATCTTTTTCATTGTTATATCGGTTTAAGTGATTATCTCGCAAGTTATAATAAATCTCTCCAGGCTGCAGGCCAAGGTAGGGGCGGGGCAGGATAGATGGATAGTCTGCTGCAAATATACTTATTAAAGATGTGACCGGCCATAAAAAATCGCAACATAAATTGGTATGAATCGGACATTCGCTGGTATAAATCGGACATTTTGGGAAAAATCACGATGAAATGGGCGTTTTTTGACAGTACAGGGTTGGCGAAACCGAGGAAGCATAAGCGCGCCGCGGCTGCCCACAGGGAGCGCACGGGATGGCGGAGAGCGGCGGCGAAGACCATCGATGCGGGTAGTCCACGGGGCATACAGCGCCGCCGGAAGCGCAGTGGGCGGCTCGTATCGGAAGGCACGAGCCCGCGTATCGGAAGGCACGAGCCCGCGTATCAAATGTCACGAGCACGCGTATCATAAGGCACGAGCCACGCCAGATGGTCGCGGCGCCGACGAAGGTGGTGAGCGGCAGAACTAAAAACGGCAGCAGTGACACGTGTCGACTGCTGCCGTAGGGGTAGGGGGAAAGAGAGTGGCGGTGGAGGCACCGGGGGCGAGGTCAGCTGAGACTCTCGCGATACCAGTCGAAGAGTCGGCGCACGCCGTCTTCTATCTCCACCTTGTGGGTCCAGCCCAGCGAGTGGAGCTTGGTCACGTCGATGAGCTTGCGCATGGTGCCGTCGGGGCGGGAGGCGTCGAAGTCGATGGTGCCTTCAAATCCCACTGCCTCGGCCACGAGATGGGCGAGCTGGCGGATGGTGAGCTCCTTGCCCGTGCCCACATTGATGTGGCAGTTGCGTATCTCGCCCAGTTCGGGGATGGCTCCGCCGCGGCCCTCGGAGTTGTTGCGGTCTACGCGGCCGTCGGTCTTGGCGCCATAGAACACCGAGCTGTAGCGGTCTATGCCTATGATGTCGCTGAAGTCGACATGGAGCAGCACGTGGACGCTGGCGTCGGCCATGTCTTCGCTCCAGAGAAACTCGCGCAGGGGCGAGCCTGTGCCCCAGAGCACCACGCGGTTGTCGTAGATGCCGTAGTAGGCGAGCGCACGGAGGATGCGGTCGGGCTGGCTGTGGCCGTCTACGTTGCCCTCGCCGATGATGCTGCGCAGGGCGTCGGTGGGGTTGATAGGGCGCTTGTCCATATCGCGTGCAATGCTGTGCCAGTCGCCCTCGTGGATGAGCTTGGCGAGGTAGACCTTACGCATCATGGCTGGCATGACATGCGAATTTTCGAGGTGGAAGTTGTCGTTGGGTCCATAGAGATTGGTGGGCATCACAGCGATGAAGTTGGTGCCGTACTGGAGATTGTAGGACTCGCACATCTTGAGTCCGGCTATCTTGGCGATGGCATACTCCTCGTTGGTGTACTCCAGGGGCGACGTGAGCAGGCAGTCCTCGCGCATGGGCTGGGGCGCCTGCTTGGGGTAGATGCAGGTGGAGCCGAGGAAGAGCAGCTTCTTGACGCCGTGGGTGTAGGCGTTTTCTATCACGTTGCACTGCATCTTCATGTTCTGCACGATGAAGTCGGCGCGGTAGAGCGAGTTGGCCATGATGCCGCCCACAAAGGCTGCGGCGAGGACCACGGCGTCGGGGCGCTCCTGGTCGAAGAAGGCCTTGACAGCCTGCTGGTCGGTGAGGTCGAGCTCGCTGTGGGTGCGGCCCACCAGATTGTGGTAGCCGCGCGACTGGAGATTGTTCCAGATGGCCGAACCCACGAGCCCGCGGTGCCCGGCGATGTATATCTTGGCGTTCTTAGAGAGTGTCATCGGTGTGTTATTTTACAATTCCCTTTTCCAGATATTCGGCGAGGTTCATGCGTACCTTGGCGGCGGCTCCCTCAGAGGCGACCTTGGCCATGTCGTGGTCTACCATGATGCGCACCAGTTCCTCGAAAGGCGTGGTGTTGGGGTTCCAGCCCAGTCGGGCGCGTGCCTTGGTGGGGTCGCCCCAGAGGTTGACCACATCGGTGGGGCGGTAGAAGTCGGGCGACACCTCGACGAGGGTCTTGCCCACGAGAGCCTCGGGTCCGCTCACGCAGATGCCCTTCTCGTTCTCGTCCTTGCCCTCCCACTTGAGCTCGATGCCGACATAGTGGAAGGCCAGCTCGGCAAACTCGCGCACGCTGTGCTGGACGCCGGTGGCGATGACATAGTCTTCGGGCTTGGAGGCCTGGAGGATGAGCCACATGCACTCCACGTAGTCCTTGGCGTAGCCCCAGTCGCGCAGCGAGTCGAGGTTGCCCAGATAGAGCTTGTCCTGGAGTCCCTGGGCAATGCGTGCTGCGGCGAGGGTAATCTTGCGCGTCACGAAAGTCTCGCCTCGGCGCTCGCTCTCGTGGTTGAAGAGGATGCCGTTGCAGCAGAACATGTTGTAGGCGTCACGATATTCCTTGATAATCCAGTATCCGTAGAGTTTGGCGACGGCATAGGGGCTGAAGGGGTGGAAGGGCGTGTTCTCATTCTGAGGCACTTCCTCTACCTTGCCGTAGAGCTCGGATGTCGAGGCCTGGTATATCTTGCACGACTGGGCGAGTCCCACCTTGCGCACGGCTTCGATGATGCGCAGCACGCCCACGGCGTCTACGTCGGCGGTGAACTCGGGTGAGTCGAAACTCACCTGTACATGGCTCTGTGCTGCCAGGTTGTATATCTCAGTAGGGCGCACGTCTGCCACTACGCCCACGATAGACATGGAGTCGCCCAGGTCGGCGTAATGGAGGTGGAAATGGGGCCGTCCTTCAAGGTGGGCTATGCGTTCACGATGGTCTACCGACGAGCGGCGGATGATGCCGTGCACGTCATAACCTTTGTCCAGCAGAAGCTCTGCCAGATACGAACCGTCTTGTCCTGTAACGCCCGTGATGAGGGCAATGTTTTGTTTGCTCATAATTCCAATGTATTATTAGTTTGTTATTCCGTAGTCTCGGATGATTGCCTCAGCCGCGTCAGTGGCTTCGGCTGCTGGGTTGGGGTGCTTTGCTGCTGGGTTGGGGTGCTTTGCTGCAGAGTTGGGTTGGCTTCCGGTAGGGCTGGATGGCTGCTTTCTGCAGATAGGGGTTGCTTGGCTGCAGATTGGGCCGTCCTCCGGAAAGGCTGGAGGGCTTCTGCTCCCCACCATCAGTGCTGGCCTTATCCACGAAAACCAGCCCACAGTGTGCAAAGGTAACGCTTTTAGTTGGAATAGGTATCAAAAATAAGAGGAAAATATCATTTTCCAAAGTTTTTGTGATCTGGGGAGGCAGGGAAGACACTCAGAGCATCCCATCTCTACGTTCTGCTCAAAGGGCTGGAGTGGCTATCATGTAGAGGGTTAGCTCATGGGAGTCCTATTTAGCCTCTTTTGTCTTCGGGAGGGGAAAAAACAATGTGGAGGTCATAATAATGCGATAAACTTTTGTCATATTCAAAGAAAACACGTATATTTGCAAAAATATTACAAATATAATAGTTATCTTCATGATTGTTCAGTTTTCAGTAGCCAATTATTTGTCGTTTAAGGAAATGTCTACCCTCTCTTTGGCGACCACTAATTTGAAGGAGACAGCGATATCCGAGACCGACTCTATGACGGAAATGGGAGGTGCTATCCCTGCGGTGCTTCATGGAGCTGCCATTTATGGAGCCAATGCCTCGGGCAAATCCAATTTTGCCAAGGCGTTTGCAACATTCAAGTGGCTTGTCATCAATTCAATCAAAGAACTGCAAGCTGGAGACGCGCTGGATGTGGAGAGCTTCATGCTCAATGACACGACAGCCAAGGAGCCCTCTATGTTTGAAATTGTGTTTTGCAATGTAGACTATATTTTCCGCTATGGTTTTGAGGTTGACGGCGTTAAGGTGCATAAGGAGTGGCTGTATCGTAGAAACAACAAGAAGCGTGCTAAAGAAGTGGAGTTGTGGTATCGCGAGGGTGATATCTACAATGTCCATCCTTCGTGCGCAATAGCGAAAAGCGTTGTAGCCAACAAGATGGTGCGTGACAATGCGCTGCTTGTTTCGGTGGCTGCACAGTTCAATGATGAGACGGCTGTCAGCATCGTTGACTGGTTGAACGACACGTCAATCATCACCAGTCATGATGATGAAGTGATGTGGAAACGGGCTGCCATCAAACTGGATGACCAGAAGATGCGTAAGCGCATCGTTGACTTCTCGCGCTATGCCGACTTGGGTATAGAGGATATATATAAGGTAAATGATGAAGTGGTCAGCAGTCATATACAGTATGACGATGATGGTCGGGAAACGCAGAGAGTTTCATTCCCGTTTGAAAGTAACGAGTCGGAAGGAACGGTGAAGTATTTCCAGTTGGCGTATCCCATTATTGACGCGCTGGATAATGGTAAACGGCTGGTGATAGACGAGATAGACAGCAAGATGCACCCCATGTTGACGAGCAAAATCATAGAGTTGTTCAATACGAAGGCAACCAATCCTAATCATGCCCAGCTGATATTCACCATCCACGATACCAATATTCTGAGTGCCAAGATACTCAGAAGGGACCAGGTGTGGTTTGCGCAAAAAGATATGTACGGTGCTACCAAGCTATATTCCCTTGCCGACTACAAGGTGAGAAACAATGCGTCTTTCGAGAAGGAATATCTTGAGGGCAAATATGGTGGAACGCCCATTGTCGGTGACTTCTCCAAGTTGTTTGTCAATGAGGAGGACTGACAATGGCAAACTATAATCCGAGAATGGAACGGAGCCTGAAGCGCCGTACCAGTTACAGAGATATCAAGCAATCGTTCTTGATAATCTGTGAAGGTGAGAATACTGAGCCAGACTATTTCAATGCTTTCCGATTGACCTCCGCTTCGGTAAAGGCACTGGGAAAAGGGAAGAACACCCTCAAACTTGTTGAAGAAGCGGTAATCATCAGGGATGAAGAGCGACGAAAAGGCCATGTCTTTGACCAATATTGGGTGGTGTTTGACAAGGATGATTTCCCAAACCATGACTTCAATGAAGCCATACGTCTGGCGGAGTCCAATGGCTTTCAGGTTGCCTATAGTAATCAGGCATTTGAGTATTGGTTTCTGCTGCATTTCAATATCTACCGTGGCTATATCCACCGAAATGACTACGAGCAAATGCTCAGCCAACAGATGAAGGTCAAGTATAGCAAGAAGGGTAGCTTCACGAACAAAATATATGGATTATTGTTGCCATATCAGTCGGAAGCCATATCAAGAGCAAGAAAAATATTGGCAGAGTTTGGCCAAACGCCACCATCGCAAGCTGTATCATCAACAACAGTGTTCAAACTCGTTGAAGAGTTGAACAGGTTTATATAAGGAGAACTGCGACTCATCTCTCCGTGTTTTCCCACGTGACGAGTATTCCCAGCATGTTGTGGGCTATGGGCTTGGGTGACACCTTCCTCTTTGCGAAAGCACGGATGATGCCTGTCGGAGGACTACGAAATCGCAATGCCCAGCCTCTAAGAGTCGTACAATGCCGCGCCAAGTATATTAGGTTCAGCGATAGCGCAAGGAGCAGTATGGTATCTATCGTGTCCATAAACTCCTTCTCCGTAGGGACAACTGGCGAAGCTCCTCTACGCCCTCCGCCTGCTGTAGTCACCATCAGCGATGCAATCACAACAGCCAATCTAACTCGTATCGATGGCCTCTACCGCAAAAAAGCCGAACGGAATGCCACAAAAAAACCGATTGAAATGCCACAAAAAAGCCGAATGGAATGCCACAAAAAAGCCGAATCGTTTGGTAATATAAAGAAAATCACTTACTTTTGCATCAGTAACAATATTAATGTCATTATGGAATATTTACCAAGAATTGCTGACGATGTATTGAGAGAAAGGTTGGGCGCCTTTGGCGCTGTGCTCATTGAAGGCCCTAAATGGACGGGCAAGACGACCACTGCCCAGCAGCAAGCCCAAAGTGTGCTGAAACTGCAAGACCCTGATAGAAGAGAGGAGAATCTTGCAACTGCATCAACCATGCCATCATTGCTGTTGAAGGGCAAACAGCCACGCCTTATAGATGAATGGCAAGACGCTCCCATGCTCTGGGATGCGGTGCGCATTGCGGTAGACAAATCTGGTGGAATACCTGGTCAGTACATCCTTACAGGTAGTAATACGGTTGATATGGGAAAAATATACCATAGTGGAATAGGACGTATATCACGTATGAAAATGTTTCCAATGAGTCTATGGGAATCAAACGATTCATCGGGTGAAGTTTCGCTTAAACAACTGTTTAACAATCCTGATTACGATATTGATGGTGCTACCAGCAAGCTGAATATACCTGACCTTATTAGAGTGGCTTGTCGAGGTGGATGGCCTGTGGCTCTGCAAATGTCCGAGAAATCGAGCATGCTGGTCGCAAGCGACTATGTAAACAGTGTTTGCGAAGTAGATATCTCGTCTATTGACAATAAGCAGAGAAATCCTAAGATAGCCAGACAGATAATGCGCTCATATGCACGTAATATCAGTACTTTGGCCAAGCGAACCAGTATTCTGGCTGATATTACATCTGGAGACATTACCCTGTCGATGGATACAATGGATGACTACATCAGTGTGCTTGAGAGAATTTTTGTTATCCAAGATATTGACGCCTGGTGTCCAGCTATAAGAAGCAAAACCGCCATTCGAAGTATGCCAAAGAGAGGTTTCTCTGACCCCTCTATAGCTATAGCCGCAATGGGCGTGAATGCAGAAGGACTGGAAATGCAACTCAAAACATTCGGGTTTATCTTTGAGCAGATGTGTGCAAGAGACCTTCGTGCTTACACTCCTGGTTTTGGCAATCATTTATCCTACTATCGTGACCGTTATGGACTGGAAGCCGACTTGGTGCTTCATCTCGATGACGGGCGATATGCTCTGATAGAATGTAAGTTAGGTAGTCGGGAGATAGAAGAGGGTGCGCAGCATCTGAAAGAAATCAAAAGACTCGTGCAAGAACATAATAAGACAGAAAAGCAAGTCCAACTACGTGAGCCTGACCTGCTGATGGTTATCACCGGAGGTGAAATGGCTTATACTCGTCCTGATGGTGTCAAAGTTATTCCCCTCGCTTGCTTGAAGGACTAATCACAGGTTTGCCTTGTGCCTCTCTTCAAGGCGCGGAAGCTCAATCACACTACGGGTTAACGAGTCAGAATTTTACCTATTCCACCTCGGTAAAGTTGGGAATTGTGCCGCGTATGCCAATGCTGAAGATGTTGAATTTATTCAGCCCAGGGTTGAGGGCAACAGTGCCTCTATCCTGGGCTTTTCATACCCATTGGCAACTCTCATTGGGTTGCCACGAGGCTGTCGGTTCCCATTCCAAATCTGTGGGGGACTTGGGAGCGAAAGAGAGGGGGATGATGGGGATATGGGGTTGGCGGTGGCGGGATTAGCCCAAGAGGCGGCGGCTGAGGTAGCGGACGGGGTACCAGACGGCGAGCCAGCCTACGGCTATGACGGTGATGAAGATGAGGGCTACATCGTCGTAGTGGACGCTGATGGGATAGGCGTCGACGATGAAGGAGGCATCGCTGTCGCCGAGGCGCACGAGCCCGAACTGCTGCTGGATGAAGCAGAGCAGGAGGCCGATGACGATACCCATCACTGCACCGGCGACGGAAATCATGCGACCCTCGAAGAGGAAGATGCGGGCTATCTGGCTGTCGGTGGCGCCGAGATTGCGGAGGGTGACCACATCGTTTTTCTTGTCGATGATGAGCATGGAGAGCGAGCCCACGATGTTGAAGCACGCCACGATGAGGATGAAGGTGAGGAAGACATAGGCGAAGAGCTTCTCTATCTTCATGATTTTGAAGGTGTCGTCCTGCTGCTCAAAGCGGTCCTTGACGGTGTAGCTGTCGCCGGCGATGTCGGTTATCTCGCGCTTGGCGTCGGCGATGTCGGTTCCGGGCTTGAGGCGCAGTTCGAGCGAGGAAATCATGCCCTGCTGCCCGAAAAGATTGCGGGCCCAGGCGATGGGCACGATGATGTAGCGGGAGTCGTACTTGGACTGCTTGACCATGAAGAGCACGCCGGGAGAGTCGAGCGAGTCGACTACAAAACCCTGCGTGGGGTCGGCCAGGTCGAGCTGACCCTCTCTGACGGGGGCATAGATGCGCAGCGCGTCGGTCCAACGGGTGCCGAGCGTGAGCTGCTGGGCGAGCTGTACGCCCACGATGCCGTAGTTGAGGTTGGCGGCGTGGAGACAGAATTCTCCGTCGCCGTAGAGAATATCGGTGATGCGGGTGAGATCGCGGAAATTGTCGTCGACACCCTTGATGGTTACCATCGCCTGCTTGTCCTGGTATACAGCCAGCGCATTGTCCTCGACACACTCGGTGGCAACATCCACATACGGCAACTGGCGTATGCGGGTGAGCAGCGGGTCGTCGGCAGGAGCAGTCTTGCCCTTGACCGGCGCAATCTCTATCTGCGGGTCAAAGCTGGTAAACAGCGTGGCCACCAGGTCGTGGAAGCCGTTGAAGGCGCTGAGCACGATGACCAGCGCCACCGTAGCCACGGCGACTCCGATGACAGAGATGAGGCTGATGACATTGATGGCGTGGGTACTCTTCTTGGAAAAGAGATAGCGCCTGGCGATGAATAACGGAAAGTTCACTATCCTTTTTTCAGAAGTTCGTCAATATGCTCGAGATAGTCGAGTGAATCGTCGATGAAGAATCTCAGCTCGGGGATGATGCGCAGCTGGTTGTGTACGCGGGTACCCAGTTCGTAGCGTATGCTCTTCTCGCTGGCGTTGATATTCTTCATTATCTCTTCGCTGCGCTCTGAGGGGAAGATGCTCAGATAAGCGGTGCAGATGCTGAGGTCGGGGCTGATGCGTACGCGGGTCACGCTCACCAGCACGCCATTGGTCTTGCGCGTCTGCGATTGGAAAATGGATGATAACTCTTTCTGCAGGAGTCGTGAAATACGGTTTTGTCTTGTTTCTTGCATTTACTCTAAATCTATATGTTCTATGTTTACGTGTTCGTGGAGGAACATCCGAGCGCCTTCGGCAAACTTGTCGGCGTTCTCGGTGGTGAGGTAGCGGCTGGTGGCGTTGCGTGTACACTTCTGCTCAATCTCGGGGTGGCGAACGAAATAGTCCTTGAGGCTGCTGGCCACATACTCGCCCTGGGGGATGATGCGCACGCCGGGTGGGGTGTATTTGAGTATCTTGGGCAGCAGGATGGGGTAGTGGGTACAGCCCAGGATGATGCTGTCGATGTCGGGGTCGAGTGACATCAGCTCGTCGATGCGCTTCTTGACGAAATAGTCGGCACCGGGACTGTCGGCCTCGTTGTACTCTACGAGCGGAACCCAGAAGGGACAAGCCACACCAGAGATGTGGATGTCGGGCCAGAGCTTGCGAATCTCCATGTCGTAGCTGTGGCTCTTCACGGTACCCTCGGTGGCGAGCAGACCCACATGGCCGTTGCGTGTGAGATGGCCGATGGCCTCTACCGTGGGGCGTATCACGCCGAGCACGCGTCGCGAGGGGTCCCACTGGGGCAGGTCGTTCTGCTGTATGGTGCGCAGAGCCTTGGCCGAGGCGGTGTTGCAGCCCAGGATAACCAGCTGACAACCCATGCGGAAGAGCTTGAGCACCGCTTGGCGGGTGAAGTCGTAGACCACATCAAACGAGCGCGGACCGTAAGGCGCGCGGGCATTGTCGCCCAGGAACACATAGTCATACTGGGGCAGCAGCTGGCGTATGCCATGCAGGATGGTGAGTCCTCCGTAGCCCGAATCGAAGATGCCGATAGGCCCCGGAGTCATGGGCAGCTGTTCGCTCATTGCAGACACTCTTTGACCAGGGTCGTGATGTCTTCGCCAAAGGCGCTGTTGACGTAAGGCAGATTGTCGTTATCGGTGTTGAGGATAAACATGAATCCGCGTGCTTCGCCTATACCGCGCAGGGTTTCGGTCAGCTTGGCCTTGAGGGGAGCGTAAGATTCGGTCTCAGCCTGTGCCAGCAGTCGTTTGGCCTCTTCCTTGAACGCTATATTCTTGGCTATCAGTTCCTGCAACTCCACCTGGCGCTTGCGGAGGATAGTCGGAGCAAAGTCTTTCTGACCTTCAAGAAACTGTTCATACTTCTTGTTGAACTCGTCTTCCACGCGCTTCATCTCGTTGTCATACTTCTGCTTCAGGTCGGCCAGCTTGGTCTGTGCCACAGCATACTCGGGCATGAACTTCAGCACCTCCTGATAACTGAGATAACCATACTTGATGGTAGTCTGTGCCTGTGAAATCATAGGCAGCACCAACATAACTAAGGAAAAAAGCAGCTTTCTCATATCGGTAAGTTTTGTGTATTGAGAAAAAAGGACAGGCACTCTGGCCTGCCCTGTCATTTGTGATGAATGAGTGTCTGGATTACTTGCCTACCTTGGCCTTTACTTCCTCGGTAACGTCCTTCACGTTGTCGCCGAAGAACACTACGCCAGATGTGCCAATCTCGAAGATAGAGGTATATCCGCCAGCCTTGCCTACAGCTGTGATGGCGTTCTGTACCTTGGTGAGGATGGGCTCGAGCAGTGCGTTGTTCTTTTCAGAGAGTTCCTTCTGGGCGTCTTGGTATGCCTGCTGAATCTTAGCGCCGAGGCCCTGCAGCTCTTCTTCTGTCTCCTTCTGCTTGGTAGGATTCATAGCGCTTTTTGCCTTGTCGTACTCCTGACTCTTGCGTGTCAGTTCGTCCTGCATAGATTTCAGCTCGTTCTCCTTCTGCTTGCTCAGAGCAGCCATTTCTCCCTGTGCCTTGGCATAGTCGGGCAATGACTGTACTACTACCTGGGTGTTCACTTTGCCAAACTTCTGGGCGAATACAGCCATTGGTGCGCAAAGCATCAGCATCAAAATAAGTTTCTTCATTTCGTTTGTATTTAATTGTTATTAGTTATTGTTAGCGTAACCGAGTTTCTGGAGGATCTCGTTGGAGATGTCTATCTTGGGCGAACCGAAGATGATGGCGCTGTCACTGGCGCGGTCGAGCACCAGACTGTAGCCACGCTGCTCGCTTATCTCCTTGACCACATTGTATATCTCTTCCTGAATGGGCGACATGAGGCTCTCGCGCTTCTTGAACAGTTCGCCCTCGGGGCCGAAGTACTTCTTCTTCAGGTCGGCGGCTTCCTTCTCCTTCAGCATGATTTCCTCCTGCTTGGCGGCCTTCTGCTCTTTGGAGAGGAATACTACCTCGTTCTGGTAGTTCTTGTACATGGTGGCGGCTTGGGTGTTGAGAGCCTCTACTTCGGCCTGCCACTTCTTGCTCACCTGGTTGAGCTGCTCGTTGGCACGCTCATAGGCGGGAATGTTCTTCAGCACATACTCCATGTCCATCAGGGCAAACTTCTGTGCGTGTGCCGTGATTGCCATCAGCGCCAGGGTGCATATTGCCAATATCTTCTTCATACTTTTCCTTTGCTTGGTTTATGTATGTGACGCCGACGCTGTGATGTAAGTTACAGCGCCCGCGTCGCTTTTAATGATTATTATCAGAATTCCTGACCCAGGATGAAGTGGAAGTTGCTGCCACCCTTCTTTCCATTGATGTTGTCGTTGTCGAAACCGTAAGCCCAGTCGATACCCATCAGACCAACCATCGGGAGGAAGATGCGGACACCGATACCTGCCGAGCGCTTCATGTCGAAGGGGTTGAACTTCTTGGTGTCGGTCCATGCGTTACCGGCTTCGGCGAAGCCCAAACCGTAGATGGTGGTGTTGCCCAGCATGAAGGGGTAGCGCAGCTCCATGGTGAAGCGGTCATAGGCGTAGCCGTTGTATGCCAGAGAACCGTTCTCATAACCACGCAGACCTACTGTCTCTTCGGCGTAGCCTGATGAGTAGCCGCTCATACCGTCACCACCCATGTAGTAGGTCTCGAAGGGCGACTTCTTGTACTTGTTGTAGCTGCCCAGCAGACCCATTTCCACGCGGGTCATCAGCACCAGACACTTCTGGCCGTTGGTCAGAGCGCTGTAGGTCTTGGCCTTGAACTTCCACTTATGGTATTCCACCCAACGATATTTCTCCTGCTGTTCCTGAGAGTAGGTGGCCGACTGGTAGTTGTTGGCGAGGTTCTTGTAGTCCTTGCCGTCCCACTTAGACCATGGCGGAGTGAGCGTTACCGAAGCCATGAACTCCGAACCGCGGCGGGGGAAGAGCTGGTTGTCGGTAGAGGTACGGCTCAGCGAGATGCTCAGGTTCAGGTTGTTGGCATTACCATTGGTCATGAGGAAGTAGCGCCAGTTCTTGAGCATATAGCGGGTGTAAGCCAGCGAGAGCGACAGCTGGAAGTAGTCGTCGGGCCAACGCAGACGCTTGCCCCAACCCAGCGAGAGACCAAACATCTTGACGAAGGTGTCGGGGTCATAGTAGTTCTCGTAGTTGTTGTAGTAGCTGCTGCCATAACCATACAGATAGTTGTAGTAGTTGTTCATCGCAGCACTATTATAATAGGTACTCGACACGTCGGTCTGCTTAGAGAAGAAGGCGCCGACAGAGAGCTGGATGGGGCGCTTGCCGCCAAACCAGTTGGTCGAGTAGCTGGCGTTGTAGCTCTGGTAGTAGGTACCGTTGGTCTGGGCTCCCAACTGCAGCACTTCACCGTCGCCCACAGGCAGGATGCCGCGGTGCTCACGGTTCTTGTTGAAGAGGTTGCGCATCGAGAAGTTGTTCAGCTTCAGACCGATGCGGCCGATGACGCCAGTCTGTCCCCAACCCAGCGAGAACTCTATCTGGTCATTGCTCTTCTGCTCCAGATTCCAGTTGATGTCCACGGTTCCGTCCTCCACATTGGGTTGCACGTCGGGCAGCACCTTCTCGGGCTCGAAGTGACCCATGGATGCCAACTCACGCTGCGAACGCTGCAGGGCGTCCTTGGAGAAGAGGTCACCGGGCTTGGTGCGCAGCTCGCGACGTACCACGTTTTCATACAGACGGTCGTTACCGTTGATGCGCACGTGGTTGATATGGGCCTGCGGACCCTCCTGAATACGCATTTCGAGGTCGATGCTGTCGCCTACCACGTTGACTTCGGCAGGCACCAGGTTGTAGAACAGGTAACCCGTGTTCCAGTAGTTGTTGCCCACGGCGTCCTCGTCTTCGGTGAGTCGCTTGTTCAGCAGTTTCTGGTTGTACACGTCGCCCTTGTTCATACCCAGCACGCGGCTCAGATAGTCGGTGGTATAGACGGTGTTGCCCACCCACGAGATGTTGCGCAGATAGTACTTCTTGCCTTCATTCACCTTGATGCGTATGCTCACGTGCTTGTCGTCATGGTTCCACACGCTGTCAGAGATAATCTCGGCGTCGCGGAAACCGTACTCGTTGTATTTCTCAATCAGACGCTTCTTGTCGGCCTCCCAGCGCTCGGGGGTAAACTTCTTGGCTTTGAGGAAACTGCTCAGCGTACCCGCCTCATGGGTCTTGGCAAAGGCGCCCTTCTTGAAGAGGCCGCCCTTGATGACCTTGGTCTTCAGCTGATGGTTGCCCTCGATGTATATCTTGCGTACCTTCAGTTTCTCTTTCTTGTCGACCACCACATCGAGGATTACCTGGTTCTTGCCAGCCACGTCCTCGCGCTGGTTTATGTCTATCTCGGCGTTCTTGTAGCCTTTCTCGTCAAAATACTTCTTGGCCAGAATCTTGGCACGGTCTATAGAGTTGGGCGTCACCTGCATACCTTTGAGCAGACCCAGCTTGGTCTCCATATCCTCACGCTCCGACTTCTTCAGACCGATGTAGTTGATGGTCGACACGCGCGGACGCACCTGCAGATAGATGTGCAGATAGATTTTGTCTGCTATCAGCGAGTCGGCATAGATTTTCACCTTCGAGAAGAGGCCGTGCTTCCAGTAGCGCTTCACGGCGTCGGTAATCTGCGAGCCGGGGATGTCTATCTCCTGGCCCACGGTGAGTCCGGAGATGCCGGTGAGCACGTAGTCCTCATAGTTGTCCACGCCCGACACGTTGATACCGCCGATGGTCACCGTGCGGGGCGTACCGGCATAAGTTATCTCGGGATATACGATCTTGTCCTGTGCCTGCATGGCGGCGGTCCACAAGAGGGCGGTCACCACCAGCAATACCTTATTTATATTCATTTTCATCCTACTTTTCATTTTCTACTTGTTCTTCGGTCTTGCCGTATCTGCGCTGACGCTGCTGATAGCTCTGTATGGCGCGGTGCAGGTCGTCTTCGCTGAAGTCGGGCCAATAGACATCGCTGAAATAGAGTTCAGAATAGGCAATCTGCCACAACAGATAGTTGGAGATGCGCAGCTCGCCGCCCGTGCGTATCAGCAGGTCGGGGTCGGGCATGAACGCCGTGGCGAGATGCTGGCCCACCGTCTCTTCGCTGATGGCGTCTATGATGGCAGCGTCGTCGGCCGAGCCTTTCTGCTGCAGCGCCTCGGCGGCTATCTGCTTCACGGCGTGGGTAATCTCCCAGCGTGCCGAGTAGCTCAGCGCCACCACCATAGTCATGGCGGTGTTGCCGGCGGTGTTGTCCATCACCTCCTGCAGCTTGTTCTGCACCATCTGTGGCAGACGGGCTATGTCGCCTATCACTCTGAAACGCACGTTGTTTTTCATGAAGATTTCATCTTCGAGCGATGTCAGTACCAATCCCATCAGGGCCGATATCTCATCGGCCGGACGGTTCCAGTTCTCGGTGGAGAAAGTATAGAGTGTAAGGAATTTCACACCGAGTCGGGTACATTCAGAGGTGATGCGGCGCACGGTATCTACACCTGCCTGATGGCCATAGCTGCGGGGCTTGCCACGCTCGGCAGCCCAACGTCCATTGCCATCCATGATGATAGCCACATGCTGTGGCACACGGGTTTTATCTATTTCTATTGCCATTTAGTCGTCGTTGTTACAGGTTCGACATTTGCTCTTGAAGCTATAGGTGAGGGTGAGCATCAGCCCGCTGTAGCAGTCAGTGTTCTTGAATGCTCCGCTGCTCTTGATGCCATAGGGGTCGGCTATGCCGTCGAGCTCGTCGCTCAGCGAGAAGTGCATGCTCCATTCCAGCCCCACGTTGAGGCGTTCCTTCAGCTTGTATTTGATGCCCAGGCCTATCGGTACATTGGCGGTAAACACCTTCTTCTCTCCACCCGAAACGTAGGTGGCGCCTATTCCGCCGAAGACGAAGGGGGTGATACGCTTGGCGCCGCGATAGTCGCGGCCGGTGCCGTAGGGCCAGAAGTTGTACTCGTAGGTCACCGATACGTCGGTGAGCGAGCGGTCAAAACTGTAGGCTCTCGTCGTCTCGTCGGGGTAGTAGGTCTCCACCCGCGTGGCGTCGCCCTTGAACTTGCCCATCATGCCCGTCACTCTGAACCCCATGTAGGGGTTGAGCAGTCTGCGCCACACGATGGCACCGGCGGGCTGCATGCCCGATGTTATCTTGCCGTTGAAGTCGCCTTGGTATGACACCATCCCCACGCCGCCACCTATTTCCATCAGGTATTCGTCGTCTTGCTGTGCGCTTGCCGTGAGCGTGGCGCAGAGCATCAGGAGTGTCACCAGGCCCTTCCTCATTGTCCTTTGTCGTTATTCGCCGAAGTATGTCTTGTCCTTTGCCCAGCCCAGCCGGTTCAGTCGGCCTCGCCACAGGTTGCCCTTGCCGTCTATGAGCCACAGATAGTTCTGGCTGTCGGCGGTGAAGGCAAATCTGTTGCTCTCTATGTTGAAGTTGGTGGGCAGTGCATAGAGCTTTCTGATGCGCCAGGTCATGCCGCCGTCGCTGCTGGTGTAGCATCCGCCGTAGGCTGTCGCGCCCTGGCTGTTGCCGATACCGCTGCCGCCCAGCGCCATCATGAAGTCGTCATAGTAGGTCATCTGCAGGTTGGCCAGATTGGGCAGACGGAAGCGGTTGTCGCCCGCCACGTCCATGTAGGTCCATGCCTGCTGCTCGCTGCCTTCGTCGGTTTCTTCCACCTTCGACCACACCTTGCTCGTCTTGTCTCCCGTGCCCACCATCACCACGCGGTCTGTGCCGGGGTTGGTCAGTATGGGGCGGGCCGTCATGCTCACGTTGCCTGTGGGCAGTGAGTCGGCGGGGGTGTCCATCTTCTCGACTGTCCAGGTGGCGCCGTCGGCCGATGCCACGATTTTGTTGTCGGTGCTCAGGGCGTAGAGGCGCTTGTTGCTGCCGCCCAGGAGTCGGCTTATCGCTGGCGTTCCCACTCGGGTCCACGTATATGCGTCGGTCGAGCAGTACACGCCGTCCTCGGCATGGGCATAGAGCTTGCCGCCCATCACGGTCATATCCTTATAACTGTCGGCGCCCAGCTCCACATTGGGAGTAATCTCGGTCCAGCTCACCACGTGCTGCTCCTCGGCAGCATAGATGCGCAGCTGGCTGTCGTCGCGGCCCACCACATAGACTTTGCCGCCCATAGCCAGGGCGCGCATGCCGGTGAGCAGCCCCATGTCGGTGCAGCCGGTAGCTATCTTCCATTCGAATATGTTGGGTTTCTGCTTGTGTATGTTCACCTTGACGGTATAGTCGCAGCTGGCGCGTCCCGACATGCTCACCATGCGCAGGGTGCGGGGCTTCGAGAAGTCCATCGAGTCGATGGTCTCAAAGGCCTGCAGCGTGTCGCTGTCTATGTTTTTCACCAGCGTCACCGAAGAGCCCTTCGATGTCACGCTGCATATTATTTTCTTGCAGTCTATGCCCACGGGCAGAGAGTCGGGGTTGTATATCTCGTGCTTGGTCTGGTCTATGTAGAATATATATTTGCTGCAGTCCAGCGTAGTCTGATACGTACTGTCTGCGCCTTTCTTCGACACTGTGTCGCGGATAATCTTCTGGGTGCCGAGTGAGAACGCAGTGATGCCCACTTGGTCAGAAAATACTATCTCTTCGTTGTCGTCACCCAAACATGAAGACACGAAGAATATAGTCGATACCAATAAGATAAAAGGTATGAACTTTCTTTTCATTACACTCTATTTTAACAATTTTGGGTGCAAATTTAATCAGAATAATTCAAAAACCACCTATCTTTAGACGATTATTAATCAAAAACCGTCTACATCTGCTGTTTTTTAAGGTTTGTTTAGGTATTATCGTGGTCTTTGCTGTGCTTTTTTCTCCTTATTATATATATAGGCAGTCTGCCCTGCGTACCGCCCTCGTCGTCTTCGGTAGTCGTGGCAGTTCCGCCAACCAGCCCCCGATGCCTCATATCGCTTTGTATTTCACCGCAAATGCCATTGCCTCAGCCACCGTATGCGCCCCCAGTTTCCTGAAGATGTTCTTGCGGTGCGTCGCCACCGTATTCTCCGACATGCCCAAGCGCTCAGCCACCGACTGGACTGCCAGTCCTTGACCCATCAGCAGGAGAATGTCTCTCTCTTTGGGGCTGAGAGTTGGCACTTTTTGCGTCGTCCATTGGTCTGTCTGCATATCGTATGTTACTATTTCTCCCCTCGTGATGTTTTGTATGCCGAATATGTCATTCTTTTGGTGTGGCTCAGTGGTGGTGATGCCTAACGACAACCATACTCTGCCATCTGGGGCAAACTCCAAAGGCGTACATTTGACACATGGCAACTGCCTGTTGTCTTTGGTGAGGTTGTCATAATTGCAGTATAGTACGATGCTTCTTTTTTCATCTTCACTATGGCTCCAGACGTATTGTTGATAGTATGCGTAGGCTTTCCATATTGCTTTTTTTCCTTCGGGCGTGATGAATGCGTCTATAAAGATTCTTCCTATGTTGTTTATATCGCTCCTCTTGTATCCCAAGCGGCCGAATGGGTTGTGGGTCAGATATAAATGTTCCATCCTGAAATGGTCGTAGATAAATATACCGTTGTAGGTAAGGTTGTTCATGGCATTGATGGTGTCAATATGTCGTACTGCGCGTTCGTAGTCGGCTTCGGTAATCCCGGTAACCTGTATTTGGGACCAAAGTTTTGGGTCTATCATGATTGCTAAAATTAGAATTTAATGTTAATTACTCGTCCATCGCATGTGTCGAAGGTGCGATGATACTCATTATAATAACGCAGTTTCTGGTATATTATTGTTCCTGCCATCCTTTTCATAGGATGTAAATTGTTTTAGGGTAGGCTGTTGTGTCAATAGTTGGCGGCATGGTCATCCGGAATTTACCGGACAGCCATGCCGCATCATCTTTATAACTATTCTATTGCTTTGACAGTGTTGATTTTTCCATCTTTCATACCGACTTTCAGCTTGGCATTACGAATGAATTTTTGTCTTTTGTCGTTCATGTCGTTATACTTATAGGTGACGGTGTAAGCACCATTGTCATACTTGACATTCAGGGTCTGCAGAGCCAGCGAGTCAATGCCGATATCGTCGGTCGCAAAATCATAGGCTATGCCTGATATGCGGTCCTTCTTGGTATCCTTGCACATTTCGGCAGAGCAATAGATGTTCATTACAGAGTCGCATTTGGCAAAACTGGTCTTGATGTCACTGATGCTGAAAGCTACAGCATACTGCCGATAGAATTCGCGCACCTTCTCAATCTCGTTTGCAACACCAGTTCCTGCAGAAACTTTCACAGCGGCCAACACCACGCATAGTAATGCGGCCAAAATGATATTTAATCTTTTCATAGCTGTTGTTGTTTAGAGTTTTTTCATTGTTTTTTGATTATCTATTCTTGTAAGTGTTAGCTACTTTACGTATTTGTGCAGATGATGTTATTGACGCTTGCAAATTTATAACGAATTTTGACACGCTCCAAATTTTCCATATACCCTTTTTAGGGGATAAAAGTGCTGTTTTTTGGGTGTTTTTCGTCCATTTTGTGTTTTTTCCGCACTTTTTTGATGGGTTTGGCTTGATTTTTCGGCATCCACACGCCTATCTACGCTTCGATAGTCTATGCGGCGATGTGGCTTGTTTCTGTTTCGCGGTTTGCCTTAATCATTTCGTGGCTTGCCGTAATCGTTTCGTGGTTCGATTTTTCCGTTTCGTGGTTTGCCGTTAGGATGTCTTGGGTCTCGGTGGTTTTCGGGTTGGTCGGTGGGGTAGAGTGATGGCGCACGGCGGTCGTGTCGGGCTGCTGCGTATGGGCGTCTGTGGAGTATGGGTGAGGTCGATGGGGTGAGCGGATGAGCGGATGGTTTCTCTGGGTGGGCCTTGGATGGCGCGGTCTCTCCCGCGTGGCGTCATCCCTTGTTGCCAAGGGACGCTACGGCCGGCGTGCTTGGGTTAAGGGCAAAAAAAATGGACTCCGCTGAGTCCAAAACCTTGTTAACCTTAAATCTAATACTATGAAAAACACGATGCAAAGGTATCCAGATTGCGCGAATCAGCCAAATGTTTCGGCCAGAATTGTCTCCGAAAGTATCTTTTCTTGACATATATCAAACATCTGCTTGACCCTCAACGGTTAAGTGAACCTCCGCGAGCCCAGATGGCGCCTCTGCCGACGGCGAAAACCACGAGAAAGTAAAAATAATTGATGATTGATTTGGTATTGTCTTCTTTATTCATTACCTTTGCAAAAGTATTAGAAAAGAAGAGGATAATAAAAGTTGGAATTTCGACAACCTACAAAGCTGTTGGAATTCCTTATTTTATTGTTGTCTGTCCAATGTAGAACAAATTAAATCAAAAATTATGGCTTACATGTCGCAAGAGGGCTACGACAAACTCGTAGCCGAGCTCCGCAGGCTCGAATCGATTGAGCGCCCCAAGGCATCAGCCGCAATCGCTGAAGCCCGTGACAAGGGTGACTTAAGTGAAAACTCAGAGTACGATGCTGCCAAGGAGGCACAGGCTCACCTGGAGAGCAAAATCAACAAAATGAAACTAACCATCGCCGAGGCCAAGATAGTAGATATGTCGCGTCTCAGCACCGACACTGTACAGATTATGTGCAAGGTCGAAATGACCAACGTGGCCAACCAGGCTAAGATGACCTATACCATCGTGAGCGAGAGTGAGGCCAATCTGCGCGAGGGCAAGATTTCCATCCACACCCCCATCGCCCAGGGACTCCTCGGCAAGAAGGTGGGCGAGGTCGCCGACATCAAGATTCCCAACGGCGTCATCCATCTGCGCATCGATCGCATCTCGATCGACTGATAGCGGGCTCGCAACCACGATCTATACGTCAACCCAAACCAACAATACGATTATGGCTACCATTTTCACTAAGATTGCAGCCGGCGAGATACCGAGCTACAAGTGTGCCGAGAGTGCCGACTTCTACGCATTCCTCGACATCAGTCCTCTCACCAAGGGTCACACGCTGGTGATACCCCGCAAGGAGGTCGATTACATCTTTGATATGGACGACGCCGAACTGGCCGCTTTCCAGGTGTTTGCCAAGAAGGTGGCACAGGCCATCCGCGCCGCGTTCCCCTGCCGCAAGGTGGCCCAGGTGGTGCTGGGTCTCGAGGTGCCTCATGCCCACATCCACCTCATGCCCATCAATTCAGAGGCTGATGTGGATTTCCGCAAGGAGCACCTCTCTCTCGAGCCCGAAGAGATGCAGCGCATAGCCGACAGCATCTACGCCGAGTTCCAGAAGCTCTGAGCGTCGCCCCTGACACCCTCATATACAGAGAACCGCCGACAGGCGCGCTTCCCCGATGATGGAGAAGCGGCCTGCCGGCGGCTCTTGTGTTGTAGTGGATGACCTTTAGTCCAGCGACTTGGCGCTCCACCAGGCTGTGCGGGCTTTCACATAGCCCACCACGCCGTCTTTGTTTACCTTGTACCATCCCTTCTCGAGGCCCAGACAGGCTGCCGACTCGGGAATGTAGCCCTTGGTGTTGGTGAGCTGGCCTATCACCGCCGACTTGGCGTCTGCCGACTTGTAGATGTTCACCTTGCCGTCGGCCTTGCGACAGCATACCCATCCCTTGCCCTTCTCGGGCGACCAGATTTCGATGCGGTGGGTCTTCTTGTCGACCCATCCGTCGTCCTGGCACATCACATGATACTTGTCGGCGGTCTCGCCGATGTACTCACAGGCTCTACCGTCGGGGCCTATCACCATCTTGACGGGTTTCACCGCTTGCGCTTGTGCGCTCCAGCATGCCATGGCTGCCATGGCTGCGAGCCAAAACTTTCTTGCTTTCATACCTATGTTATTAAGGGTTTACACGTATTCGTCGCCACGCTTCATCTGCACGTCGTTGACATACTTGCGTATCAGGTCAGACGAGTCTTCCTTCTTGCAGATGAGCAGCACGTTGCCTTCCTCTGCCACGATAAAACCGTCGAGCCCGTTGATGACCGCCAGCTTGCCCTTGGGCAGCTTGATGATGTTGTTGTGGGCGTCTTCGGTCATCGCCTCCGAGTCTATCACCACGTTGTCGCCGTCGGCGCGCCTCATGGCTTCATACACATTGTGCCATGTGCCTATGTCTGCCCATCCAAACCGGCATTCCATCACATACACGCTCCCCGACTTCTCCAGGACGCCGCGCTCTATCGACATGTTGGGGTAGGAGGGGAAGTTGTCCTGTATGAAGCGGTTCTCCTCATCCAGCGTCCATTGCGGGTTGCTCTCGTCGAGGTTGCGCAGCACGCTGGGGAGAAAGGTGCTGAACGTGTGGTAGAGGAAGCGCGTGTTGGCGAGAAACATACCCGTGTTCCAGTAGAACTCGCCGCTCTCCATAAACATGCGGGCAAATTCGCGGTCGGGCTTCTCTGTGAACGACTGCACGCAGTAGACCTCGTTGCGGGCCACTTCGCCTTTCTGGATATAGCCGTAGCCGGGCTCAGGGCGCGTGGGCTTGACGCCCATCGTGAGCAGACAGTCGTTGGAGCTTACGAAGTCGAAGCCCTCGCCCACGTTGGCGAAGAACTGCTGTTCGTCCAGCACCATCTGGTCGGAGGGGATGGCCAGCAGACAGGCATCCTCGTTGGTGTGGTTGATGCGGTGGCACGCCCACGCCACGCTGGGTGCCGTGTTGCGGTGTATGGGTTCGGCCAGGATATGGTCGTCGTCCACCTCGGGCAACTGTTCGTGCACCAGGTCGAGGTAGGTCATATTGGTGTTGATGTATATGTGGTCCAGAGGAAGCATCCGCCGCATGCGGTCAAAGGTCTGCTGCAGCAGCGTGCGTCCGCAGCCGAAGAAGTCTATGAATTGTTTGGGCCGTGCTTCACGACTGCAGGGCCAGAGGCGTCGTCCCTTGCCTCCTGCTATGATTACACAGTAATTGTTGTTTATGTTAGTCATATATATATGTCTGTAAGATGTGGTTTCTAATTGGCGGCTAAGATAACCATTATCCCCGAATGGCGCAAGCATTTTTGCGTTTTTCTTTCAAAATTACGCTAAAATCTGCTGAATAGCTTAAAATGAGCGATTTATGAGTGTTTC
>OHKP01000025.1_pt1 | contig 97843 bp, 114 predicted proteins | sample 1568861 | NCBI WGS metagenome assembly OHKP01 (sample SAMEA3879524, study PRJEB24766) | human gut metagenome | biome: human-associated habitat; feature: feces | place: USA | collected 1985/1987 | reverse complement strand
TATGGAAGATATGCACTACAGAGTCCGTAAAAGGATTGTCGGAAATATTGCAGGTGTTATATGTTTTACAGTATTATATTTTCTGCTTCCTTCGTCAATCTATGCATATATAGGAATTCTTGGTGGAATCGGTGTAGGATTTTCAGCACAATATGGCTGGCAGGCAGTATTTAACACATTTGGTGCTTTAGCCATTGCTGCAGAGACTTATGGACTACAAGGAGCGGTTAGTCTTAGAGTGATTCAAAATGTTTTTGGTGTTGTGTTTGCTTTAGCATTTTGTGTTATATTTTATTGGTTTATGTCTAAAAAAAAGGAAAGTGAGGTGACCGTACATGCAGAGTGAAGTGAATCAGGAAGAAAATTTGAATAGAATTATTACGGTTCCTAATCTTCTTTCTTTTTTTCGGCTTTGTCTGATTCCGGTAATTATATGGAGTTATTGTGTAAAGAAAAATCCTCTGTTAGCTGGTGAAATCTTATTGCTGTCTGGTCTTACGGATCTTGCTGATGGATATATCGCAAGAAGATTCCATAGGATTAGTAATTTAGGAAAAATACTTGATCCGGTGGCTGATAAGCTGACACAGGCAGCGATGTTAATCTGTCTGTTTACTCGTTTTCCGCATATGCTTCTTTTAATCGTAATAATGGCAGGTAAGGAGCTGTATATGGTAGTCAGTGGATGTCTTGTGATACGAAAGACAGGAAAAGTACATGGTGCAGACTGGCATGGAAAGATAGTAACCTTTTTATTATATGGAACTGCAGCGGTGCATATTATATGGTTCCACATTACACCGATGGTATCAGATCTGTTGATTGGTTTGTGCGCTATAATGATGGTCATATCGGTCGCTCTGTATATTATCCAGAATACCAGGACTCTTAAGGGAGAGACTGTATAAGCAATTTTATATTGCAATGACTAGAAAAATATTTAGGAGAAGATAGATATAAACAGTAAGTCAAACACACAAACTATGGAGTCTTTAGTCGGTTTAATAAAATTTTAGATTCTCTATTTACCAGGTTCTTCCACAGCTGATTGAACTCTGGGGACTGAATGTAAAAACGGATGTTGAATCTAAAAAAAGTTCGCCCAACTGAGCGTGAAATGACAACCCCATTGTTTCTGCTTCGATGTGTGCAGTTAGGCTTATCGATGGCAGATCTTGATATGCTGTCGATAGGTCTTATCAATGATATGTATGCAGAGAGCAGAAACGATGATTGCAAATATGCAGAACTAGCAACGCAGGAAGATTTCGACAAGTTTTAATGGTAATAATTATTAATAATATGTTATACTCAAATCAGTAAAGAGGTGATTATATGGTTAATAGCCATTTTATTCCTCAACTCATTTTGAGACATTTTTGTGAAGACGAAAAAATCCAGTATTATGATTTGAATTCAGGGAATATAGAGTCCAGGAGTACCAAATCAGTATTTTCCGAAAAAGGGTATTATCCTGAGAATATTGAGAAAGACTTATGTCACAAGATAGAGGTTCAGTTTGCTAATATATTGAACAACAAAATTCTTAAAGAAAACTACAATATTGCTTTAACATCAGAGGACTTATTAACAATAAAGAAGTATTTAATTATTACGACTTTAAGAGTTAAGGATGAAAATATGGAGCATAATCTCTGGTATAAGACCTTAAAAAGAGATGGATTTATTTTTGAGAATGACCCATTTAAGGATATATTCAGTGGTGATTTCTACGAAAACATGAATAAGATTTTAGAATGTCAAAATAAGGAAGAGTTGGTTAGGATAGCAAAAAAAGGCGAGAACATGAATCTTTTTAATTATGTGAAAGATGTTGTTTTTTCGTATAATGTATTTGTAAGAACAAACAATAGTAAAGAGGATTTAATTATTACTGATAGAGGATGGGCTGCATATATGGGGCCTATTGGTGTAAGAAAGATGAACGCACTAATGCAAAGTGGTCGGATTGAAGATGCTATGTTGCTTCAAATGGTATCACCGCAAGATTATGGTATATTTCCTTTATCAAGAAATATGGCAATAATTACAATGAGTCCTGCATATAAACAGCACTTAAAGGGTTCAGGTACAAGGATAATATATCCGCCACATGCCCCAACTTTATCTGCGTGTTTGGGATTTGGGAGTGAAGATACGATAGAACCACCTACAAATAAATTTTTAAAATCTGGTGCGATGGTGTATCAATATAAAATTAAACAGTTAGTAAAAAGAGATGTTATCTTTTTGAATTCATTGTTACTAGATTATGCGAATCAGTTTTTTGGCTATGCAAATGCAGATAAAGTAAGATCAAGTTTGAAGGAAAAGAATATTGATATTTAGTTGAGAGCATCAATCCTTAAGTGGGTTGGTGCTTTTTCTTGCTCGGAGAAATCCGAGCATTTTTATGTCAAAATTTAGGAGAGAGGAGGTGAGAATTCATGGCAAGCCGTATACAAGGAATTACCGTAGAAATTGGTGGTGATACAACCAAATTACAGAATGCCCTTAAAGGTGTGAATGGACAGATCAAGTCCACCCAGTCGAAGCTGAAGGATGTTAACAAACTGCTGAAACTGGATCCGGGCAATACGGAACTTCTGGCACAAAAACATAAACTGCTTGCTGAGGCCGTTGGTGAAACGAAAGAAAAACTGGCAACCTTAAAGACGGTAGCAGAACAGGCAAATACAGCACTTGCCAATGGAGAAATCTCACAGGAACAGTATGATGCCCTTCAAAGGGAAACCGTAGAGACGGAGCAGGATTTGAAGAACCTTGAAACACAGGCAAATCAGTCAGCTACGGCAGTCCAGAAGATAGCCACAGCCGGAGAAAAGTTAAAGACCACAGGAGATAACATTTCCTCTGCCGGACAGAAACTATTACCCGTTACAGCAGGGGTGACTGCTCTTGGAACCGCATCGGTTACTACGGCTGCCAATTTTGAATCTTCCATGTCACAGGTACAGGCAACAATGGGAATCACAAAAGATTCTATGTCAAAGGTAAACGGTCAGTCAGTGAATACAATGGATACCCTTTCTAAACTGGCAAAGAAGATGGGTGCAGAAACTGCATTTTCTGCATCAGAGTGTGCAGAGGCTCTTAATTATCTGGCTCTTGTAGGATATGACACACAGCAGATCTAGAAGGTTGGTTAGGTTTCCAACATTGACCTTGTGGTAACTTTGGACAGGAAAAGGAAACATAACAAGTAAAAATATCTGTTAATATAAAGAATACTACAGAATAAATTTAAACAGGTTTTACCGACAATGAAATGTTGGTAGAACCTGTTTTCAGTTTTGAGATGACCTGTGTTATAATGAATATTAATTTATTTATAGTTGCAAAAGAAAAAGGAGATGCATAACATGTGGTCTGTGACCAGAATAGATGAAGCAGATTATGGCTGCGAGGAGCGGATGCCCGGGGAACCGCTTCTGGTGCTGGTAACAATCGAAAGTGACGATGGCAGAATGTGCCGGTTTGAGTGTGCGGAGAACTGGCTCCTGCAACAGGGCATAGATGAGGGTGATGAATGGCCGGAGGATATTGAACAGGTGGAAGCGGACAGAGAACAAATTGACCGGATGAGCGAGTGGATGAACAAATACTATGAAGCCGTAGAGGAAATGGAAGACCTGTTTGATGCAGAGTGAATAAGTAAACGAAGAAAGACAGAAAAGAGAGGACTTACCATGCAGATAATGAATGCAACAGAAGAAGATAAAGATGAACTGCTGGCTTTATACCATGCGATGATCGGGGGACCATGTGAGTGGAGCGAGACATACCCGGATGAGAACACGATCGCATTTGACCTTAAGAATGAAGACCTGTTTGTGATGAAGAACGATGCGGGAGAGATCATTGCGACGATCTCAATCGACCATGACGATGCCGTGGAGTCGCTCACCTGCTGGCATGAGGATCAGGCACCGTCGGGAGAATTGTCCAGACTCTGTGTAAGAAAGGATATGCAGGGACAGGGAATCGCAAAGCAGATGATGAATTATGCCGGTGATGTGTTGAAGAACAGGGGCATGAAAGGAATCCATATTTTGGTTCGGGAAGGCCATGTGGTAGCACTCTCGACATATGCAAAGATCGGGTTTAGAACTGTCGGGGAATGTGATCTGTTTGACAAACATTTCATTTGTATGGAGAAGAAATTCTAAGACAAATTACGGACATAAAAATTATATCAGTCAGGAAATATAGCACTGCGTTCCGGTGTTTGCCGCAACGCCTCAAACTCGCTATTTTCCTGACTTTTTTCATGATTTTTCTTGTCTGAAACGCTTGTGGAATCAGGTGCTTTTTGATAGAATGACTGCAAATAACTTCCCTGGGGAGGGAAGCAGATGGAGGACAAAATTATGAGGAAAAAATTAGGGATTTTTCTAAGTTTATGGCTGTGTATCAGTATGATATGGTTGCCATTTGCCAGCACACAGGTAAGGGCTGCAGAAACCAACATGGCAACATTGAATTTTATCGGGGCATCTATTGAAAATGGAAAAGCGACCTTTGCTGTTGATGATGCCTATAAAGTAAGGCTGACATTATGTACGAGAGATATTGTTATGGACAGTTACACAAATTGTCCGATCAATGGAAATAACATGCAGATCGATCTGTCAGATAAAGAATATTATCTGAAAGCAACTACCGTTTTGGATGTTTCCTCGCCAGATGACCTGCTTGGAATCTCAAGTGTGAAACTTCAGTTATATATCAATGATGAATCGTATGATATCAGCTCGAATCCTTATGTAAAATTGGATACAAACCGTTTTAGAGGTAATCTGAATTTCAGAATAGAAAAAGTATCAACGCCTCCGAACCCCGGTTACCCGGATGATATTCAGATCATGGGAACCTATGATGGATTTGGAATGGAAATTTATCTGAATTCAGCGAAGATCGGAGCTGAGAGCAGTCAGATACAGGGAACTGGCAAGGGATATGCGTCCGGTGAAATCTATAATCTGCTCAGGATCCAACTGGCATTTGGAGATGGAGATATCGGGACGGTCACAGTAAATGTAAAGGCAATCACATTGCCGGAAGGAACGAAGGATACAGTGGAATTCACGATTGCGCCTGCCAGTGAATATGTGATCAAAGTTACAAAGAAGCCGACGATCATACCAAGAACTATTATATGGGCCAAAGATAAAACAGGTAATAATGGATTGAAAGATTATGAGCTGTTAAAGAATGGAACGCTTGAGATCCTTGAGATCAAAAATCCGGACGGAACATCGATTGGTTTAGATGGTGTTGAGCAGGACACCAATTATGGATGGGCAAGTGTTATACCGGGTTCAGAAATTATTCTCCGGGCAGTACCGGAATATGGATATCAGCTTGGATCGATAACGATAAATGGTCAGTCTTTAACGCCTTTGTCAGATGCATCTACATTTTCATATACAATGCCGGATGAAAATGTACATATCAGCGGCATATTTACAAAGGCAGAAGATCAGGTAGAGCTTAAGACAGATAAAGTGAAAAAAGCATTGATCCAGCTTGCAGAAAATGAGATCACGTCAGGAAACAATAGACTGACGATCAAGGATGCAGTTCTCACACAGCAACAGCTTGAGGCTTTTAAAAAGGCAGCAGGTGATTATCACATCACCGGGTATTTTGATATCAAGCTGGCACAGATCCTGTATAAGAATACAGTAGCAAATTTGTGGGTAAATAATATAGAGACATTGAAGAAACCGGCAAAGGTATCCCTTCAGATAGAAGCCGACTGGGAACCTGCAAACAGTGAGCTGGCAGTTATTCATGAGAAAAAGGATGGAACCTATGAGATTATTCCTGCTTCTTTTGATGTGGCAACTAAAATGGTGATGTTCCAGACAGATGGATTTTCAAATTATGCAATCGCATATAAGAAGGTTGAGACGACAACAGAGGATCAGACAGGAGCAACGACTGAGGATCCATCGGAGGATACGACCGGGGATGTAACAGAAGCTTCAACAGAAGAAACAACAGAACCGGAAACAGAGACCACAACCGGAGAGACAACAGAAGTTACGACGGAAAATTCTTCAGAGGGCACAACAACAGACCGTACAGAAGATGGAACAGGCAGCACGACACAGAGTGGTGATGGAGATACAACAGAAGTGAAAAAAGATGATAAGACAGCATCACCCAAGACAGGAGATGATATGAATCTGGCTGTGCTTTATATTCTGCTTGCAGTATCAGGAATGGGATGTCTGTATACGATCCGAAAACGGTAATCTGGTATTGGTAACAGGTATAGTAGTAGTTCTCTTATTTGAAAAATAATGTAGAACAAATTATGTAAATAATCTTGACTTTTATAAAATAACAGCGTTATAATAACGCTGTTATTTTATGTTGCATATAAATGCAAATACTGATCAAGGTGTGGTTTATGAGAAAAGAATCAGAAGGTGTAACGGAAAATTTACTTGTCAGTGCCAGAAAGGAATTCTTACAATATGGATTCCGTGATGCCAGCCTGCGGAGAATATCGGCAGACAGTGGTGTCAGCACGAATTCGATCTATACAAGATTTGGTGACAAGAGCGGATTGTTTACGGCAATTGTAAAAGAAGCCGCAGATGAGTTAATGGCGATTTATTCTGACAGCATAAAGAAAGCAGGAGAAGCGACAGATATCAGCCGGGCGGAGGATGCCGGAGATGAAGGAACGGATCTTGTACTGGAATATATTTACAGACATCAGGAAGAATTCAAACTGATCTTCTGCTGTTCGGCGGGAACAGAATATGAGACATATTTTGACAGGCTTGCGGCAAAGGAAGAATACTATTATAAACAGTTTGTGAAGCAGTTTTCGGATGGAGGACATCCGATAGATGATTTTTTTATCCATGTATATTGCAGGAACGGATGGCAGTATGTGTATGAACTCATCACACATGATAAGAGCTATGAAGAGGCAAAAGAATTTATGGCAAATGTCAGAGCATTTAACTATGCGGGCTGGCAGGCGGTGATCGGAATGAAGTTCTGATAATAGGGACTGTTGCATGAAATACAACATGCATCAGTCCTATAAAAATAAATATAGGTTAGCAAATACTAACTTTAGTAATAGGAGGTTAACTATGAAAGAAAAGAAACAAAGCGCATTTTCCAGACTCATGGGCATAGCAGGAGGGCATAAGTATTTTACCTATGCGTCCTGTGTTCTTGCGATCCTTTCTGCTTGGATCGCATTGATACCATTTTATGATATTTATCATTGCACATAGAATGCGTACGGTAGATGGTGTTGATAAGATCGTTGTGTTGAAGGATGGCGTAGTTGCGGAGCAGGGGACACCTGCGGACCTGAAAGTCAGGAACGGCATCTACAAGCATATGGTTGACCTCCAGTTACAGTCTGAGCAGTGGAAATACCAGTAGAGTGGTAGTATAAAAAATCAGGGGTTGGAGTGTATATATCTTTATTTCGCAGAGCACTTTCGTTCGATCATCATGTAACGGTACTAAGCTCCCGCTTAACAGCGGATCGCTAAGGACCGACATTCTGATAGGTCTGCTACATAAAATATATATACTCCAACCCCTGATTTTTTTACCATACCAATCGGTGGTATTTCCACTGCTCTATGTTAGTGTTGGCCTGAATGGAATAAGTTGCAGTTTGGGTTAAAATAGGGTATGTTGAATATAGAATCGTGCAAAATATAGAGTAATGCAGAAATTTTGAATAAGAGAATGTATAATAAATTACAGGACTATAGGAGGTTGGCGATTATGGCGAAGATTGATACCAGGGAGATACAGATACCATCGATATTAAAGGTGGAGAAAGATCTGCTCAGACGGATCGGGGGTTATCTTGCAGATGAGGGAATCTACAAGGTTGTGATCCTGTTTGGCAATGGGTTGATCGATATGTTTGGACATACGGTGATGGAGGGTATGTCAGACAGCGGTGTTGAGGTACTCCAATATATGGAGATGGATACCGTTCGGATCGACGATCTGGTGCAGCTTGCATTTTCATTCCCGAATACAGCACAGGCAGTGCTTGGTATCGGAGGCGGTAAGGTGGTTGATGCGGCCAAATATTGTGGCTTCTTAAGAAAACTGCCATTCATCAGTGTGCCGACATCGGCATCCAGTGATGGATTTTCCAGTGCCAGCGCATCTCTGATCGTGGAGGGACGACGCAAATCCGTACCGGCAGGGATCGCATATGGAATCTTTGCAGATATCGATGTGATAAAGGGGGCACCGGAGGCATTTCTGTTTTCCGGTATCGGTGATATGGTATCGAAGATCACGGCACTTTATGACTGGAATTTTGAAGAAGCACATGGACATGGTTCGGTAAATGACTTTGCGATGATGATATCGAAGAAGGCGGTCAACAGCTTTGTGCGGACACCGTTTAAAGACATTCACGATGAACGGTTTATCAAAGAACTATTAGATTCTCTTGCCATGAGCGGTGTGGCAAATGAGATTGCAGGAGACAGTGCGCCGACCAGTGGAAGTGAGCATCTGATATCACATGCATTGGATCAGATGTTGGAACGTCCGCAGCTTCATGGTATTCAGGTCGGAGTTGCAACATATCTGATGAGTGTTGTTCAGGATCACAGATATGAGCGGATCAATACGGTATTTACAGATACCGGATTCTGGGATTATGTGAAGACAGTCGGCATGAAGCGGGAAGATTTCATCCGTGCGATCGAAAAAGCACCGGCTATAAAACCATTCCGGTATACTTATCTTCACGAAGAACAGTACCAAAAGAAAGCGATAGAAGTATTGCAGTCAGACACGAAGCTGTCGGAGGTTTTACAGGCATAATTTGTGTCAGGGACGGATAAGCGAAGGAGGGAACAGTATGACATACGAACATTTTTTAGAGGAATACAGACGAAAACTCCGCACACCGGAGGAAGCGGTTTCCGTTGTAAAAGATGGTGACTGGGTGGATTATACCTGTTCACTTGGAAAGCCGGAGATCCTGGATCGTGCATTGGCGAAACGTAGAGACGAGCTGTTTGATGTTAAGATCCGTGGTAATCTGATCTCAGGACCGATCGCAGTTGCAGAATGTGATGAGAGTCAGGAGCATTTTACTTATCACAGCTGGCATTGTTCAGCATATGAGCGATCGTTATGTGATCGTGGACTCTGCTATTATATTCCGATGGTATTTCATAATAATGCAGCATATTATGATTATTTTCTTAAGGTAAATGTAGTTATGCTCAGTGTGTCACCGATGGATCGGCATGGATATTTTAATTATTCGGTCAATACCGGAGTGGCAGCACCAATCGTGCGTGCGGCAGATATCGTGATCGTAGAGATCAATGAGAATCTTCCGAAGGTTCGCGGCGGTTATGATGAGTGTATCCATATTTCGGATATTGATTATATTGTGGAAGGAGAGCATGAACCGTATCCGGATATGCTGATGCCGGAGCCGACTGCAGTTGATCGTAAGATTGCGGAACTGATCATTCCTTATATCGTGGATGGAGCAACCCTGCAGATCGGTATTGGAAGTATGCCGAATGCACTGGGTGATATCATTGCGGAGTCTGATCTGAAGGATCTTGGTATGCATACGGAGCTTTGCAGTGATGCATATCTGAAAATGTATCTGGCGGGAAAGCTCACGAACAAATACAAGCAGATCGATCGCGGAAAAGGAGTATTTGGTTGTGCGGTCGGAAGCAAGAACCTATATGATTGGATTGACGATAATCCGGGAGTTGCGGCATATCCGTTAGAGTACGTGAATCGTCCCGGAGTGATCGGTGAGATTGATAACATGGTTTCCATCAATAGCTGTGTTGCTGTTGATCTGTATGGTCAGGTGGCAGCGGAGAGTGCAGGTGTCAGACAGATATCCGGAACCGGTGGACAGCTGGATTTCCTCGTTGGTGCATCTGCATCTAAGGGAGGTAAAGCATTTATCTGCATGAGTTCTGTGTACAAGGACAGTAAAGGGGTGGTTCATTCAAGAATTCATCCACAGTTTAATGGAGATATCGTTACTTCTCCAAGAAGTCAGGTTTATTTTCTGGCAACAGAATATGGGGTTGTGAATCTGGAAGGCCGTTCAACATGGGAGCGGGCAGAGGCTCTGGTATCGATCGCACACCCTGATTTCAGAGATGAATTGATCAGGGAAGCGGAAGCAAGAAAGATTTGGCGGAGATCCGGCCGGAGATAGACGACGGATGGTGAAATTGATATATGTCATATATCAGATGGTTGATAACAGGGGGGCTAACTTAGAAGAAAGGCGAAGATAATGGTTGTGCATAGCTCCACTTTTCTTTTATAATGGCAGTATAATAATATACAGATATAAGAGGCAGAGATGAAGATAACATTAGCGGCTACATTACGTCATTATGATAAGAAAAATTTCATAAAGGATCTTCTTGCAGGGATTATTATCATGGCAGTATCCATTCCAATCTCCATGGGATATGCGCAGATTGCCGGACTTCCTGCGGTCTATGGACTGTATGGTTCGGTATTTCCGATCTTGATATTTGCTCTGTTCTCGACATCGCCTCAGTTTATTTTTGGAGTGGATGCAGCTCCGGCAGCCCTCATTGGGTCAGCATTGTTAAGCCTTCATATAGAGAGTGGATCAGAGGAGGCAATGGCGGTAGTTCCGGTACTGACCTTCTTTGTGGCATTGTGGCTTCTGGCGTTTTATATTATGAAAGCAGGAAAACTGGTCAACTATATATCGGCACCGGTTATGGGCGGATTCATTACCGGAATCTGTACGACTATTATACTAATGCAGGTACCGAAGTTGATGGGAGGATCGGCAGGAACCGGAGAGTTTTTTGAGCTGGCAGAACATATCATAAAGACAGCCAAAGATATCAACTGGCAGTCGGTGGTACTGGGACTTGCGGCTCTTGTGCTATTGCTGGTATGTAAGAAGCTGATCCCGAAATTTCCGATGGCGGTTCTTTTGATGATAGCCGGTGCAGGCATGACATATCTGCTCCCTATAGAGGACTGGGGTGTACAGACACTTGCATCTGTTGATACCGGACTCCCACGCTGGGCGGTTCCGGATTTTAGTGTGATATCGATCCGTGAGGCTGTAACGATCAGCCTGTCGGTAGCAGTCGTTATAATGGCAGAGACACTTCTGGCGGAGAATAATTTTGCGCAGAAGAATGGTTACCGGATCAATGATAACCAGGAGATTCTGGCATTTTCAATGGGGAATTTCCTTGCGGCATTTACCGGTTGTTGTCCGATCAATGGCTCGGTATCAAGAACGGCAATGGGAGAACAGTATCAGGCAAAGACACAGCTTACCGGTATCATAGCAGGTCTTTCCATGATCGTTGTTCTGGTCTGTGCAACCGGATTTATCGGTTATCTTCCGGTTCCTGTGCTTACAGCCATTGTGATATCAGCGTTGCTTGGAGCAACGGAATTTGATCTTGCGGCAAGACTCTTTAAAGTCAGCCGTACAGAATGCCTGATCTTTTTCGGGGCATTCTTTGGTGTGCTGTTACTTGGCACGATCAATGGTGTATTGATCGGCATTCTTCTTTCGTTTACAGAGATGATCATACGGACAGCCAAGCCTGCAAGATGTTTCCTTGGAATCCAGCCGGGGCACAAGCATTTCCGGGATCTGAAGGAGAGCAGCCAGATCCATGCAATCTCCGGTGTACTGATCTATCGGTTCAGCAGCAATCTGTTCTTTGCGAATATACAGATCCTCCAGAGAGATATTGAAGATCATATCACGCCTGAGACAAAGGCGGTTATCATAGATGCCAGTGGAATCGGCAGTATCGATATAACAGCGGCTGACAGGATCGCCATGTTATATCAGTCGTTAAAGGATAAGGGAATCCGTTTCTACATGACAGAGCATATCGCAGATGTGAATGAACAGCTGCGTAAGCTGGGACTTGGTTATCTGATTGAGGAAGGCTGTGTCAGACGAACAGTACATATTGCCTTAAAGGATATGGGAATTAAGCGACCATATCCATTAGAGGGTGATGTAGACAATCAGCCGAGAAGTGCGTCCAGAAAGCGTGCAGATAACAGGGTTCAGGAATTTGTCTGGGCGTTTGGAGCGGAGAGTGAAGATGAGATAGAGAAGCAGATCAGACTTCAGATCGAGCATTTGAAACAGACCGGAGATGTTGATGAGCTTTTGCATGGAAGCTGGTCACATATGGAAGCTATGGATGAGGATGAGTGGTTAGAGCATCTGGAAGAGCATCTGAAGGAGATCGTTCATATATCAGGTAAGGATGAGAAAACGATTGCCAGACGCTTCGAGGAGCATCGTAGAGAGATCCATGACCGTATTGCAAAGGAACATCCGGAGCTTGCGGAGAAGTTTAAAGAACGAAGACATTTGCTGGATGAGCATTTGAAAGAAAAACATCCTGAGGTTTATGAGTTGGTCGTAAAACTCCGGGAGAAAGATAATTAATAAAAATAACAAAATAATAATTCTGTCATATATTGTACTATACCTGAATATAAGAAAGGAAGAGAGCAATTTATGGCACAGTTTACCAATCAGGCACAGCTTCGCTATGGTAATTCCATAGCAAATTCCAATATAGCAGTCGGAGAACTGCTGGAGGTATTGTCAGCAAGCAAGACCGCAGTCAGAAAGACATATGGTCAGAATGATACCGTAACGTATATTATAACGATCGTAAATTCCGGTACGACTGCATTTAATGGTCTGACAGTTACAGATAATCTGGGTGCATACACATTTGGAACAGAAACACTGACTCCGCTCACTTATATGGCTGATAGTGTGAAATATTATGTAAATGGAGTGCTTCAGTCAACACCGGTTGTTGTTGCAGAACCATCACTTGCAATTTCAGGACTGACAGTTCCTGCAGGGGGCAATATCACAGTTGCTTATGAGACAGAGGTGAATGCATTTGCACCGATGGATGCAGCAGGAACGATCACGAATACAGCAGTTGTATCCGGTGGTGGTATTACTCCGATCACGGTAACAGAGACGATCGATACAGAGAGTACGCCGATCCTTACAATCACGAAGTCTGTAAGTCCGGTTCCTGTAACAGAAAACGGAACATTAACCTATACTTTCCTGATCCAGAATGCAGGAAGTGCACCGGCAGATATCGGAACCGATGCGGTGATAGTGGATACCTTTAATCCGCTTTTGTCAAACCTTGCAGTATCCTTTAATGGAACGGCATGGGCAGAGACAACAAACTATACCTATGATGAGACAACAGGAGTGTTTACAACGATTGCGGGTCAGATCACAGTTCCGGCTGCAACCTATACACAGAATCCGGCTACCGGTGTATGGACGGCGGATCCGGGTGTCAGTACATTGGTTGTAAAAGGCACGATCTAGGGATTTTCTGTATGCAGAATTGCGTTGAGCAGACAGACGAAAGTCTGTAGTGACATTATATAATATTGTAAGACTACAAAGGCGGCTGCTTCTTTGACCTGTAAGAAGCAGCCGCCTGTCTATAAATTACCCCTCATATGAATAAAGTGAACATCAAATGATGTAACAATAAAAACAATTAAATATTACCATGCTGATGTACAAAAAACCAGAAGTGGCATTTATAAAGTTGAATCTGCCACTCGATTTTCATTTTCAGAAATCAGCTTTTGTATCTCATTTCTGACAAGGGTATTATCTAAAACATAATCTTCAAAATCTACCGAGTGAAAGGTATAGGTTAAAGCATGAATAATATCTGGATCAGATACACAGATAATAAAATCCAGTTCTTTATTTGGAACAAGCAGGGCGTACTGATCCGTATATAAAAGAAATGCCCAGTTATCCGATACCGGAATTTTTTCGGTATCAAGGACAAAGAGGTTCCGGTCAAGCCGTGATTTTAACTGTTCCAGAGCATTGATAATATCTGCCGTGTTTGCTTCTACATAGAACCCGGATTCGGAAATCACATGATTTCTTGCAAATTCCCGGATGCCGTCCAGTGTGATGCCTTCACTGGCATTCATTTGCTGCATGAAATGAAAATGCTGTTTTAGGGTTTCCTTGAATTCTTCAGGAACATATTTCTCAACCAGATCATCGGTCACCATCAGGCAGGCACCGGGATGCTTCTGGATAAAGATCACTTCTTCTGCAGGAATGGATCTTGCCTGAAACTGTGGAAGCTCCTTCTGGCTGAAGCTGGACAGAAATGGTTTCGCATGGTCAAATACGGAAGCAAATTCTTTACGCATAAATCCGATGAGGCTCGGATCGGTCAACAGACAGCCTTTGTCTGCATTTGCATTCAACAGCAGACAGGTGTCATCCGTTATGATATAGAACGGGAAAAGTACACCGGAGTTCTTGCTGACTTTTTGTTCATTGGAATAATAGTAAATGTTATAGGTGATGTTGGGTTCTTTTGTAAGAATCGATTCTAACAGCGTGGCAAATCCGTCCAGTTTTTCAGTGATGTCATCCGGATTTTTTGTTTGGAAATGCAGTATCTGGGAAATTGTTGCATTTTGAAATTTCCCAGAAGTGATAAGTGATTGAATGCTGGAAAACAGTTTGATCCGTGATGACAGATCGAACGGAAGTGATACCTGTAAATGATTGTTTTCTTTTTTGCTGGCGTGTATTAAGAATTTAGTCAGACCACAGATGATCTCATCCGTGGAGTGATAAAGTATAGTTCCTGTGGTAGCCTGTGACTGATCTGTATCAATCGGATTATCAGGTAGTTTATTTTGTAATTCCTGTGAGCGGGAAGGTGTCTGGTTGTTAGATGCATTGGTATCTATATATGGAGAACCAATCACCCTCAGACATTTCTCTGTGAATTTCAGGTAATGATAATTGGTCTCGCCCAGCCGTTCCAGATAAAAGGCATCATATAAAGCCATCTCATCGGTAGCAGATATATCAAGCTGGCGGATAATACTTGTAATCTGATCTTTTGTGGGAATACGTTTGCCGCTCAAGATCTGATAGAAGCTTGAACGGTCGATCCCGGTTTCATTGATCAGAGAATTTTTCGTTACGGATTGTGAATCGATGATTGAATTTAATAATGAATGAAATGACATGCAGTTATACCGGCAATAACTTTAGATTAGTAAAACATGGAAGTAAATATGTAATGTTAAGCCGATCTTCCTCCTAACAATATTATTTACATCTGTATAGTTTAACTGAAAACGTAATATGTGTCAACATCATTGCGTGCAACAAGAGAAGACAAGTGTAGTTTTCTACTGATTCAACAAGAGCTGGGAGTATAAATCATACTGCATATTTGTTGGCTATAAGAAAAACTTATAGCCAGTCAAATATATATCCTATAACTTAAATAGGATATAATGGTTGACAACCGGAAAAACGGACGCTATAATCATGAAACATGAAAGGAACAAAACAGATAAAACATATCAACATAGTATGGAATGTTCCTGAGAATAAATCACAGAGAATTTACAAGGAGGATAAGCATATGGGCTCAGAAAGAATCATGACAACTGCAAAGAACAATATGTGTTGCTGCCGGATGATGTGTGATTGTATGGCGTTTATTTCATATGCTTTGAACACCTGATTTGTTAGATATATAGTATTGTTTATCATATAACAAAGGGCAGTTGTCATAAGCATATGATGACTGCCTTTTGTTATGCAGCAGGATGGTATCTATTACATGGATAAAGTAGAAGACTGTCTGATTTATAATAGGAAAAGAACTTGAAAGGGGAGAACAATATGGCAATCATTCAGATTGAGCATGTGTCGAAGACGTTTCAGACCAAAGACGGAACGATCGATGCTTTAAAGGATGTATCACTGAATATTGAAGCCGGCGACATTTATGGAATTATCGGAATGTCCGGTGCAGGAAAAAGTACCCTGGTACGATGTATCAATCATATAGAAGTACCGACATCGGGAACGGTCGTGGTACAGGATAAGGAGCTTGGTGGTCTGTCAGATAAAGAGCTTCGTAAACAGAGAGAACATATCGGTATGATCTTCCAGCATTTTAATCTGCTGATGCAGAAATCGGTTCTTGATAATGTATGTTTTCCACTGTTCATTCAGGGAAAATCAAAGGCAGAGGCGAGAAAAAAGGCATATGAGCTGTTAGAGATCGTTGGTTTGCGGGATCGTGCAAAAGCATATCCTTCACAGTTGTCCGGTGGACAGAAGCAGAGAGTTGCGATTGCAAGAGCACTTGCATCCGATCCGCAGATCCTGCTTTGTGATGAGGCAACCAGTGCACTTGATCCACAGACGACATCATCGATTCTGGAATTGTTAAAGGACATTAACCAGAGATTTGGAATCACGATCGTTGTTATCACTCACCAGATGGCGGTTGTCCGAGAGATCTGTAATCAGGTAGCGATCATGAAGGATGGTCAGGTCGTTGAGCATGGCAGAACGATTGATATCTTTAATCATCCAAAGTCCGAAGTAGCCAGAGAGCTGTTACAGAAGGACGAAGGAAATGCCACAGAGCCGAAGTCATTAAAGACAACTGACCGCATAAAGAACGGAACCAGAATCCGAATTGTATACACGGAGAATTCAGCATTTGAACCGGTAATTGCAAATATGATCCTGACATTTAAGGAGCCGGTCAATATCTTAAAAGCAGCAACAAAGAATGTCGGAGGAGTGGCGAAGGGTGAAATGATACTTGAGCTTCCGAAGGGTTCGACAAATGTTGCAGCGATGGAAAAGTACCTGAAAGAACGGGGATTGGAGCTTGAAGAATTAAGTGACAATGTGAATGGAGGTGAGGAACATGTGGACGGAACAAATTAGAGAAATGATCTTAAATGGTATCTTAGAGACACTTTATATGACAGTTGTTTCTACATTGTTTGGATATGTATTCGGACTTCCGATGGGCGTGCTCCTTTGTATCAGCGATAAAGACGGACTGAAACCGCATCCGGTTTTGTATAAGATTCTTGATTTTATCGCAAATATCGTTCGAAGCGTACCATTCCTGATCCTGTTGATCTTATTGATCCCATTTACCAGATTTCTTCTTGGTAAGAGTTATGGATCGACAGCAACGATCGTACCGCTTACGGTAGCAGCTATTCCGTTTATTGCAAGAATGGTAGAGTCATCCTTGAAGGAAGTTGACAACGGAGTTGTTGAGGCTGCCCGTGCAATGGGTGCGGGAACGATGCGGATCATCCTTCGTGTGCTCCTTGTAGAGGCAAGAACATCGCTGATCACCGGAGCAACGATCGCGATCGGAACCATCCTTGGTTATTCTGCGATGGCAGGCGCAGTCGGAGGCGGTGGACTTGGTGATATCGCAGTCCGCTATGGATATTACAGATACCAGACAGATATCATGATCGTGACAGTTATCTTACTGATCGTGATCGTTCAGATCTTCCAGTCAGTCGGAATGCTGATCGCAAACCGATTAGACCGGAGAAAATCATAATCAGATAAACCCTGACCATGACAGCCGGATCAGTACCGGAGTGTTATTGGCGGTTTACAAACAGATGTCAGGAAAGTGCACACCGGGCATCCGATATATAAAAATGAAAAGAAAAAATAAAGAAAGAGAGGAATCTTCCATGAAAAAGACATTTAAGAAATTATTAGCACTTACATTAACAGGCGTATTAGTAGCAGGAGCCCTTTCAGGCTGCGGCAAGAAAGAAGATAAAGACAGCAAAACAGATTCAAAGACAATTACGATTGCAGCATCTGCAACACCACATGCTGAGATTCTCGAGTATGCAAAGACAGCATTAAAGGAAAAAGGATATGATCTTCAGGTTACAGTATTTGATGATTATGTAAAGCCAAATGAGGTTGTAGAAAGCGGCGAGTTCGATGCAAACTACTTCCAGCATGTTCCATACCTTGAGAGCTTCAATGAAGAAAAAGGTACACACCTTGTAGTTGCAGGCAAGATCCACTATGAGCCATTCGGTATCTATCCGGGTACAAAGAAAAGCTTAGACGAGATCGCAGACGGTGATTCTATCGCAGTTCCGAATGATACAACAAATGAAGCAAGAGCCCTTCTGTTATTACAGGACAACGGAATCATCAAGTTAAAAGATGGCGCAGGTATCAATGCAACTGTTAATGATATCGAAGAAAACCCACACAATGTAGAAATCGTTGAACTTGAGGCAGCACAGGTTGCCAGAGTTGTAAACGAGACAGCGTATGTCGTTTTAAATGGTAACTATGCACTTGCAGCAGGTTTCTCAGTAGGAAAAGATGCTCTTGCATATGAGCAGAATGATTCAGAAGCAGCTAAGACCTATGTAAACGTTATTGCTGTTAAGGAAGGCAATGAAAACAACGAAGCAATCAAGGCACTCGTAGACGTATTAAAGTCTGACGATGTAAAGAACTACATCAAAGAAACTTACGATGGAGCAGTTCTTCCTTACGAGGAATAATATTTAGCAACAATCCAAACCATAAAAAGCCATTAGAGCAATAAGAGAAAAATTCATGTATTTTTTATTCAGCTTGCGCACTGATTTGTCAGCAGTCGCCCTAACTCACCCTGACGGGTTCAGACAAGGGCTTGGTGCTGACAGTTAGCGCAAGCTTCATTACAAAAATATTATGAACATTTTTCTTCTTATTTGCCTAATGGCTTTTTTAGCTTGGATTGTTGCGTTGCATTTTTATCTCCTCGTAAGGAAGAGTTGCAGCCCTAACTCACCCTGACGGGTTCAGACAAGGGCTTGGTGCTGACAGTTAGCACAAACTTTATCGCGAATCCTTCATGAATGTTTTTTCACCATATCTGTTTCAGGGCTTTTTATTGCGAGATGATATTCGCTATCTTTCTTTACGAGGGGCTTATACTTCGTTATGCAATATAAAATTTCCCGACTACTGTATTGATAAGACATTCACGGAGTTTTCGTAATTCTGCTTGCGCTAACTGTCAGCATCAAGCCCTTGTCTGAACCCGTCAGGGTGAGTTAGGGCGACTGCTGACAAATCAGTGCGCGAGCTGAATAGAAAACGGAGTGAGTCTTTCAACTACAGTAGTCGGGGGAATTTTATATGTTTAACAGAGACTATTCCTCGTAAAGAAAGATGTGGGTAGCATCTGGTAGTGAAAGCCCTGAAACAAATATGGTGAAAAATTTGGGGTGTATGCTATAATAATGCCGACAGGCAGCTTGGCAGTGTGGCTGCCTGTTGGGTAAATATAGGCGATAAAAGGAGCCGGTAGAGAGCGTTATGAAAAAGATTTTTATTGTAGAAGATGATAAGAGCATATGCATGGAGCTTGTTGAGATTTTGGAGAACGAAGGCTATGCAGTATCCTATCTGACTGATTTTGAACATTCAAAAGAGAAGATTCTGGCAGCGAGGGCAGATCTGATTTTGATGGATATTAATATTCCGGGCATAAATGGCAGAAATCTGTTAAAGGAGATTCGGAAGGAATCGGATATCCCGGTTATTATGGTGACTAGTCGTACATCAGAGATGGACGAGGTTCTGTCGATGAGTTATGGGGCAGATGATTATATCACGAAGCCGTATAATCCGACGATCCTGTTGCTGCGGATCGCAGCAGTGCTGAAACGGATGGAGGGAAGCCAGAATGCAGCATCCTATCGTGGAGCAGAGGTGAATTTCAGCAAAGGGACAATCCGGCTTGGTGAGAAAGAACAGGTTCTGACGAAGAATGAGATGATCATTTTCCAACGGCTGTTAAGCAGTAAGGACAAGATCGTATCCAGAGACGAGATCATGACAGATCTCTGGGATAATGAAGAATATGTAAATGATAATGCACTTACGGTTAATATCAGCAGGCTTCGGACAAAGCTTGCGGAGCTTGGACTGCCGGATGCGATCGAGACAAGAAAGAAACAGGGGTATCGTCTGATATGAGAATTTGTGAATATATAAAAGATAAAGCGGGTATTCTGATCGGTTATCTGTTATTTATAGCGATCATGTTAATTGCTTTTCGTGCGATGCGGACACCAGGGGAGCTGACGGTGATCTTTCTTGTGCTGACAGTTTTGCTTCTGGTAACTGTCATATTAACAGACTATATAAAACGCAGACATTTCTATAATTCCCTTTATGCACATATGGAGCAGTTGGATCAGAAATATCTGGTCATGGATACGTTAGAGGAGCCGGGTTTCTATGAGGGAAAGCTGGTTTATGAGACGTTATATGAGATCAACAAATCCATGACAGAGCATGTGAAGGAGTACCGGCAGAGTGTAGATGATTTCAAGGATTTTATCGAGATATGGGTGCATGAGATCAAACTGCCGATCGCAAGTCTGGTATTGATGTGCCACAATAATCAGGATAAGATACCGAAGAAATACGAAGATCAGGTGAACCGCCTGGATGCATATGCCGATCAGGTGCTGTATTATGTCCGGGCAGAACATGCGAGCAAAGATTATCGGTTTGATTCAGTGCGAATCAAGTCGGTTGTGAATAAAGTGGCGTTGAAGAATAAAGATATGTTGCTGGAGAGTGACATTTGTCTGGATGTGCATGACGTTGATGTCAGCGTTACGACAGATGCCAAATGGCTGGAATTCATGATAAACCAGATCATGAGCAACAGCATCAAATATATGAAGCCGGATGAGGATCGGCAGATCCGGATCTGGACGACAAAAGCAGGTGACGATATCACACTCCATATCAGAGATAATGGAATCGGAATTTCTGAAGCAGACCTTCCTCGCGTTTGCGAAAAATCGTTCACCGGCGAGAACGGACGTCGTTTTGCCAAGTCAACAGGTATGGGCTTATATATCGTAAAAGGTCTGTGCGACCAGCTAGGACACCATCTTACCATCACTTCCAAAGAAAATATCGGAACAGACGTCGCTGTAACCTTTGGCGGAAACGACTATTATCTGGTGGATGAATAAAACTATACTTTACCATGTGCCCCTTATCTGACAGACAGATAAAGAATGCCCAATGTCTTAACCTTACAAAACTGTAACCTTCTGTAACATAAGAAAAACGACACTCTCCCTTGAAAACGATATACTCACACTTGTAAACAGGAGATGAGGTGTTGACAGGATCAACAACTCTTAACTCAGTTATTAATAGAAAATGGTGTGTGGGTAAATCGTTTTAGTATTTCGTGGATGTTTTTATGGGTCTGTTGTTCTGACAGTGAGCAATCCCTAAAATCCATAGAGCAGCCGACTGAGTGTTCTGCTATCCTGTGCCATGTCGTCGGAGCAATGGTTTTATCGCGACAGAGACATGTGCAGATAGGATGGCAGAACATGAGGAAAGGCAAACGTGATTTTACGGGATGCTCACTGGTGGAACAATGGTCACAAAAAACATGTAAGTGTTACCTGAACGATTTAGTCACACACCGGATAGCAAGGAGAGATAAAAGTGGAAACAATTTTAAAGATTGAGAATATCGAAAAGTATTACGGCAACAAATCCAACATTACAAAAGCCATTGATAACATTTCATTTAGTGTAGAAAAAGGTGAGTACGTTGCGATCATGGGAGCATCCGGAAGTGGAAAGACGACACTGCTTAATTGCATTTCCACCATAGACCGTGTCAGCAGCGGTCATATCTATGTAGGAAGAGATGATATCACAAAGCTTCGCGGCAACCAGTTGAACCGCTTCCGCCGGGAAGAACTGGGATTTATCTTTCAGGATTTCAACCTGTTAGATACACTGACAGCATATGAGAACATTGCATTGGCATTATCGATACAGAACACTCCTGCAAAGAAGATTGATGAAAAGATAAAGAAGATCGCAAAGGAGCTTGCGATCGAAGAAGTCCTGAATAAATATCCATATCAGATGTCCGGTGGTCAGAAACAGAGAGTGGCATCTGCGAGAGCGATCATTACGAACCCGAAGCTGATCCTTGCCGATGAACCGACGGGTAGTGTCACATTAGTACAACACTACCCAAAAACAACACCCGTGATATTCTGGTCATTATCAATTCTAATTTCTTTAATGACAGAACGCCAAAGCGTGCGTTTTTCTTCACGGGTCAAATTCTCATAAATTGTTTTGAAATCATTATCAAGGAGCCTGCGGACGGCTGCGAAGTCTGGCGGCGGTTCAATGCTGGGTTCCGGTATCTGTTTAAGTGCAGCAGTATATATTTGATAGTCCCTTTTGTAGTCCTCAATGTCTATTAAGTCATTCACATATAATTCTTTTAACTTGGTCAGCTTCCGTTTCAGTGCTGCTTTATCAGTGCGGGCAACGGACGCTTTTTTTTTGGCTGCGGCAACTTCCCATTCCAGCTGGCAGCGTTCCAGTTCCTCTACCAGATGTTCAAACAGCCACTTTTCCACGACGTCTTCACGGGCTGAATGATTATGAGAGCAGCGCCCACGCTGGAAATGCTGGTTGCAGCGGTAATAATAATAATCACTTGACTTGTACCCGACCAGTTTATGCCCACATTCAGCGCAAGTCAGAATGGAAGTGAAAATATATACCTTGCCAGACGGAACAGAACGTGCGTTGCGTTCCAGAAGCGCTTGCACACGGTCAAACTGCTGCTTGCTGATGATTGCCGGGCAGAAATGGTCATTGAACCTGCCGCCCCGGTCATACACCCCAGTATACAGCTTTTCTTTCAGCATACGCCGGAAAGTGGCGTCACACCAGTTCACGCCGTAGGTTTCCCGGATATAGCGGACAGTAGCACGCTGGGAAATCGAAGTTTCAAAGTAGTTGAAAGCGTCTTGCACAATGGCTGCGTCTTCTGGCACAACTTCCAGCCGCTTTTCCTCATTAACACGGAAGCCAAAGGGAGCAGAGCCGGAAACAACGGTGCCGTGGGCAATCTTACTGTCAAATACAACGTCTATTCGTTCCCCGTCAATGTCCGCTTCATTCTGGGCAATGGACAGCTTCACGTTAATATACAGACGCCCGTTTGCGGTTGTGGTGTCATATTCTTCATCAGTGGTTTTCCAGTCGCAGTTGTGCGCTTCCAGAACTTCCATGATTTTATAATAATCTGCCACGGAACGAAACCAGCGGTCAAGGCGGCAGAAAAGCAGAATATCCACTTCATCACGCTTCACACTGTCCATCATGCGTTGAAAGTCGGTTCTTTTATGAATGTTCTTTCTGGCGGTCTTGGCAGCGTCAATGTAAATTCCAACAATGACCCAGCCACGTTCCCTTGCGTATGCTTCCAGTCGTTCTTGCTGGGCTTCCAGTGACAGACCTTTTATTTTCTGTTCTTCCCCGGAAACCCTTATATATAAAGCAACCCGGACAAGTTCCGGGCTTAAATCAATCTTTTTCACTATTGTATCACCTGCATTTCCTTTCATTTCCCGCCTGCTGGTGATATAATCAAAATTGCAGACGGTATTGTTGTATCTGGTATGACATATCTTTGCACGCCCCGGAAGTGTTCCCAGCACGACCGGGGCATTTTGTTTTATTAGTCTTTCAGAATGTCGTCTGTAAAGGCTGTTATTTTCTGACTTACAAAAGAAGAATAGTTTTCTAAATCCTGTTTAGGGTTATCACCTTGCAGCATGACAAATTCAGATAAAGCAACAATCTGATTTTGTACGTCAATCAAGGCTTGACCGTAGTATGAAACGTCTGGACCGAAGCCAACGGAAGAAACCTGCTCATAATGCCACGCAGCACGCTTCTTTAAATCCACCAGAACAGGAACGGACGCTTTTTGCAGCTGGGAAACGGTCTTTGCGTCGGAGTGTACCAGCTGCCCCCAGCGTGTCAGCTGTTCTTCCGTGATGTATCGTGGGTCTTCCGGGTGTCGCTTTATGTGTATAAAGCTATACAGACAGAAGATACCGAACAGGGCGGCAACAACTGAAAAAATAACATGAGAAGAAGCAAAGAGGAACATGGCACCAGCCAGAGCAACGACGCCAAACACAACAAAGCTGGCGTCTGGTCTTTCCTGCAAAACTGCCGTGGTCTTTGGCGGCTTCTCTTTTGGCTGCGCAGCTGCTTTCTGAACTTTAGCAGGAGCAGGAGCGGCAGCAGGAGAGGAAGCAGAGGAACTGGCGGCGGCAGCAGTGGAAGAAACACGGCTGCTGACTGTCTTTTTCTTTTTGCTTTTCAAATTCTCGGTCTTAACGTAAGAAACACCAGTGCCGGGAACCCCTATGCTGGTTGTGACCCTGCCGCTGCTGTTTATACTTTTACGATACCCCTTGACGCCTGCACTTATACCAACGCTTTTCTTGCTGATGTTAAGACGGACGCCGGGGGCAATTTTCACGCTTTTTCTGAAACGTAAACCCATATAAAACCACCTTTCTTGCGAATATCCACAAAAACATAGAAATTATAATAGTGAGTGCGCCCAGCCTTGCCACGCTGGAAAGGTGGTCACACATGATAAAAAAATATATATACTGGTATGATTGCAGAGTGTACGCAATCTATTACAGCAGCATAAACACTATTTATTATAATTTAGATTTCAATGGAGCAACGCAACTTATAATTTGTAAATAGCGGGGGGACGCTGGGTGCGTTATCACCCGGCGTCTGTCCCAGAAACACTGCCAGTGTCAACGGGCGGGCACTGGGCTTCTAAATCTTCTGGATTGTCTGGAACTAACAATGCAGGGTCCGCAGTAACGGCAGCAACAAGCCTGCGTTTGAAAAATTCCACGGCAGTTCTTCTAATTTCTGGGTCAAGTTCAAAGTACGTCTTTATGATTTCCAATTCAAGACCCGTGGCACCTTTAGACTTCACGAAGTCGTCAAGGCTGAATGTGTCCGGCTGTATATACATTTCACCAGAACCAGTGCGCAACCATTCTTCATTCACATTATAAAGAAGACAGATTGCCTTGATTGTCTGGTCAGTGACGGTTGAGCCGTCCCGTTCCATGTAGCTGACGCCAGTTTGCTTCATTCCCAGACTTACTGCAAATTCAGTCTGGCTGATGTGCAAAACATCTTTTCTAAAATGCTTCACACGTTCATTGATAGTCATTTGACTTCACCGCCTTTCTTTTATGTTTAAAGAATAGCAGTAACCGCTAAAAAAGTCAATATTAAAAACGGAAAAAGGGTTGACAAATAGCAGTAACCGCTATAATATATAGTTAAACAAGCAGTAACCGCTACAACAGAAGCGTTTACCGCTTGCGAAACCACACAGCATGAAAGGAGGAACAGACCATGACAGAAGTTAAAAACATGGAAACCATGATTGCAACTGAAAACCAGCAGGAAGCAACAGAGGTCATGGCTTTTCTGGGGGAACTTGAACCGCAGGAAAAGAAAGACTTTCTGGTGTTCATGCAGGGCATAAGATTTGCAAAGGGCATGGCACAGAAAATTGCGCCGCAGTCCGTATAAAGGAGGGCGCAGGAATGGAAGTACAAGGAACATTCAATGCCCAGCGCTTTTTTGAAACGCTGGCGCTGATTATATCCCAGCGGGAGGGCGTGAAAGTCACCGTGACAGTGACACAGCCAGAGCCGGAGAAGAAAGAAAAGCAGTCAGCGTGAGCGCCGGGCAGCAGCAGAAACAAAGGTTTTTCAAAAGTCAATAGCAGTGAATAGCAGCAAGGCTGTTCAAATAAAAATCATACCAGATACAAGGAGGAAAGCCACAAAATGAAAGAATTTGTGAAGAAAAAAGCAGTCATTGTCATGGACAGTGCAGGACTGCCAAACTACATGACCATGTTTTATATGGAGCCGGGGACCTATGAGCCGGAGGACGTGCCGGAACTGTTCAAAATCAGAAACAAGATTGTTCCTGCGGTTCTGGTGTCGCAGTTCACCAACACCATGATTAAGGGCGTCCCGGCGTCCTTACCTTACCAGCAGCCAAAACACACTATCAGTTATGATGAAGCGGCGGCAGCCTGCGGAAGAAAAGGCAAGGGCTGGCACCTTATGACAAATACAGAGTTTGTCTATCTACTGCATGAAGCAGAGGAACTGGGGCACACAATCGGCGGTAATACAAACTACGGCAGCAACTCAAAGAATGAGCAGGAAAGCGGCGTGAGATACGACAGCGCCGGACGCACGCTGACCGGGTGCGACCCCCTCACATGGTCCCATGACGGAACAGCAGACGGCGTGTTTGGTCTTTGCGGTAATTTCTGGGAATGGGTCACGGGCTTGCGTCTGCACAAAGGCGTTGTGGAATACACGCCGAACAACGACGCAGCAGTTGAGGGCTACACAGAGAAGCCAGACTGGACCGTTGCAGAGGTGAACGGCAGACCGTTGAAGCTGTACGGCAACAGTGCTGGTGATGTGGTAATGTCCGTTGCGGAAGAAATCGAAGAAAACTGGGAGGGCTGCCACATGGCAGACTTGCAGCTGGAAGAACTGGACGAAGTGCCGGAAATTGCGTACAAGCTGGGAATTGTACCGCATGACTGGAAGCATGAAACAGCTGGACTTTGGGCAGACAGCGAGCTTGAAGAAAGCGTGCCTCTCCGGGGTTCGAGTTTCCGCATCACTTCCTACGGTGGCGCTGGTGCGCTGTACTTGGGCAACGCCCGTTCTTACGTCCTCAACAGCGTTTCGCTCCGTTCCGCTTTGTTTTTGGAAAGCTGGGAACTGGTAACTGATTTACTGAAAGCGGGTGCGGAAGCACACGCAGGAGCGCAGGGCGAATGAGCGCAGATAATTTCCCATACGTCGAGGGACAGCCAGCGGAAATCTATTTTGACGGTAAATGGCACCGGGGCAAGATAATTGCCGGGTACAGATTTAGGGACGGAATAGTGACCGTACAGACGGAAGATGGGAAGAAAATCTGGTGCGGTGAGAGCCGCAAAGAGTTGTACAGAGCATTGTAAAAATGGCAAGCAAAAAGCCTTTGAAGCTGTGCCGGAAACACAAAATCAAAGGCTTTTCAAAAGTCAATATGTTAATAATTCAATACATGTTTATTATACCATATTGGCGGTTACAAGTCAAACATTTTAGGGCTGAAAAGTCCTTGAAAATAGCGGGTTTTATCCCTGCTAAACGGGCTTGTATGGGGTATTAACATTCCTACGAAATATATAAATTTATATATATGCTGGTATGGAGATAATAAGCAGGATTGATGGGGGATAGGCACCACCACTTCTGGTATACCCTTATACGCTAAAAAGGTATCAGACAGAAAAGGAAGTGCAGTGGTGTTTATCAGAGAGAAGAAGACAGACTGTGCCAATTATAGAGAAGTGGACATAATACCACGAACAGAAGCAGCAGAGCAGGCAACCAGAGGGAAGAGGGGCAGAAAGAGAAAGAGCAACGCCCCAAAGCAAAAAGACCTTAACGACAAGAACGCCAAACGCTATCTGGTACAGTTAGGCAATGGCAATTTCAGCATAGGGGACCTGCACACGTCCTGCACATACAGTGAAGAGAACCTGCCGGGCACAGTAGAAGAAGCAGAAAAGATAGTGACAAATTACCTGCGCCGCATAGCGTACCGCAGAAACAAACTGGGACTTGAACCACTTAAATACATACTGGTAACAGAATACAAGTACACAAAGGACGGTCAAAGCATTAAGCGTATACACCACCATATCATTATGAATGGTGGACTTGACCGTGACGACGTGGAAATGATGTGGACAAAAGACCGTATCAACTGGAAGAAGACCAGTGACCCGGAATACAGAGCAAGTATAAAGCAGCTGGGCTGGGTAAATGCAGACCGCCTGCAAATGAATGAAAACGGCATAGAGGGTCTTTGCAAATATATTGTCAAGGACCCGCAAGGCAAGAAACGCTATTCCAGCAGCAGGAACCTTGACCGCCCGGAAGTAACCAGAGAGGACGGAGGGGAGAAGCAGCAGCGTGACCAGAACCACTGGAAGTACAGCCGAAATCTGACGGCACCGGAAGAAAAGTGCAATGATTTTAAGTACAGCAAACGCAAAGTGGAACAGCTGGCAAAGTCACCAGACGGCGGGCTGGAAGAGTTCAAGAAGATATACAGTAATTACAATATCGTATCTTGCGAACCCGTCTACTATGAGCAGACCGGGTGGCATATTTACTTGAAGATGTGGAAAAAGGAAAAGCCAAAGGGAAGAACAGGAGGAAAGAAGCGTGAGAGGAAGAACACCGCAGATACGCCGCATATTAAGGCGAAAGAGGATAAAAAGGGCAATTAAGGCATACGGCAATTACATTGCAGCAGGACTGCTGGCAGTGGTTGTGATTGTGTTTACAGTAGGGGCAGCAGTAAAGCCAGCTGCAAACAGCCTGCCGGAAAATACCAAAGAACCGGAACCGACACCGCCGACCACGGAAGCAGTGCAGCAGGAACCATACCCGTTCAACCTTATGTCCCTTGACTGGTCCGGTGAGGAATTAGAGGGCTGGACAAGATATGAAGTGCCGGAGGATTACGCAGACCACGGCGGGTACTTCCCGGAATGTATGCAGCAATTCACATACATAATTTGCAAGCAGAACGGCGTTGACTATGCACTGGTACTGGCAATCATTGAAACAGAAAGCGGGTACAGATGGGACGCAACCAGCAGTGAGGGTTCAACCGGATATATGCAGGTATTGGCAAAATGGCATGAAGAACGTATGCACAGACTGAATGTGGACAATGTGGAAAACCCTTATTTTAACATCATGGTTGGTGTAGATTATCTGGCAGAATTGCAAGAGAGGTTCGACACGGAAGCGGAAGTGTTGACGGCTTACAACTACGGCGTTGCTGGTGCCTATGAACACGTATGGAACAAAGGATTGACAGAAACAGAGTATTCAAGAGAGGTGCAGCAGGCGAAAGAAAGAATTGAAAGAAGAATGAGGGGTGAATGGTGATGGAAAATGAAATCAGACTGGGCGACATTATGGACAAGCTGACGCCCAGTGACAGAGTGGTGATATATAACGCAGCCAGACAGGTTGTATACCGTGGATATGCTGCAAACGCAGTGCATGGAACATTGAACCCGCAGCGACGCATTAAGAAAATGGGGCTGGGTATGGAAACATACAGAGCCACGGAACAAATGTGGGACTGGGCGAAAACAGACAGCCTGCCGGAGCAGGTGCCAGTTGAGCAATTCACACAATACCGGGTGGAAGACCTACAACACATTCTGTATATCAGAATTGAACTAAAGAGCGAGTTTGAGAGGTAAAGAGCATGGAAGAAGCGGAAAAAATGCCAGTGGTCATATTATCACTACACCAGAAGTGGTGGCAGAAGATGGCAGCAGGTGAAAAGGTTCTGGAACTGCGGAAGACAAAGCCACAATGCAAAGCGCCGTTCCGGGTGCTGGTGTACGTCACGGGCGGCGTGGGAATAGTTGGTGAATTTATCTGCCCGGAAGTTCTGGAAATCAAGAACTTTGAAGAAGCAGAGAGAAAAAGCAAGGTTCCTGCACATGATATTCACAATTATGCAGCAGGGAGCAGAAACAAGGTGTACGGCTGGGAAGTTTCCACAGTCAGAGAGTATGAAAAGCCACTGACGCTTGAAACACTGAGAATAAAACGGGCGCCGCAGTCGTGGCAGTATGTGAGGTAAAAGACATGGACCAGATACAACGTGACAAGATAGCTGCAAAGCTAAAGAAAATAAAAGCCCTTGCAGAACGTGGCGTGGGCGGTGAAAAAGAAACCGCAATGCGAATGTATGAGGACTTAAAAGCCAGATACGAACTGGAAGACGAAGAAATAATGCTGGACGCAGTGACGCTTCACTGGTTCGGATATGCAGACGAATTGGAAGAAAGGGTGCTGCGCTGGATTTTCTACAAGGTGACAGGTGACGCAAGTTACCACATATACACTGGAAAATACAGCCGCAGGAAGAAGCGTGGTTGTGACTGCACAGAGATTGAAGCGGCAGAAATAACACTGCTTTACAATTTCTACAAAGAGGAATTGAAAAGAGAACTGGAAGCGTTCTTGGTGGCGTTTAGGTGCGGCAACGACCTATACCCAGACGAAACGGCACGATGCTATAAAGAAAATGACGTAGAAGCGCCGGAGAGGACAGACGAAGAAAAACGAATGTTGAAAAAGGCTGCGTGGTATTCAAATTTTATGGACAAGAGAAAACCGCCAACGGCACTGATTGGAGAACCGGAGGAAGAAGACTGATGGAAGATAGACAGAAAATCATTGCAAAGCTGGTGAAAATAAAAGCACTGGCAGAACGTGGCATAGGCGGGGAGCAGCAGACAGCGCAGGTGATGTATACCACGTTGAAAGAGAAATACAAAGTCACAGACGCAGAGATTGAAAAGGCGGCAGAAGTCCCGGTGGATATTTCAGAAATTGACTTGAAGAAATTCTGGGGCATAGCTTTTCAACTGGCAACAGTTGCAAAGACATTACAGGAGGAAACAGACATTTGCACTGCCTGCCCGTACACATACACGGACGAACAATGCACGGGTTGTGGTACATACTGGAATATGCGGGACTTACGGCTGGATTTTGAAGCAATACAGCAAAGATTGATAAAGGCGGCAACGGAGGGATAAAGCATGGCAGCAAGGAAAGCAAGAAAACCAAAGCACCAGAAAAGCGAATACCCAACATTGCCGGGACAACTGGGGTATCTTAACAGCTATTATTGCCCGGTATGCGGAAAGCATTTGTTTTCGGCATACGACAAGGACATGAAGAAAGACCGGGAAGACGGCTATTACTTCCATGTGTCAAATGACTTCAACTATTGCAGTAAATGTGGACAGTTACTTGACCTTGACGAATGGAAGAGAAAAGAAGAACCGCCGGAAGCGGCAGAAGAATTGAAATTTGATGATTAAGAGGTGCAGACATGGCAGAGGGAAGAAAAGCAATATCAAAGGCAATGCGGCAGCAGGTGTATGACAGCTTGAACGGTCACTGCGGGTATTGCGGTTGCAAAATCACAATCAAAGAAATGCAGGTTGACCACATAGAAGCCGTGTACTTGCATGAAAAGGAGCTGAAAGCAGGGAAAGCGCAAGAGATAAACAGCATTGGAAATTATATGCCAGCGTGCAGGGCGTGCAATTTCTATAAATCGACAATGAGCGTTGAAAAATTCAGAAAGCAGCTGGAAACATTACCGGAACGGCTGGAAAAAGTATTCATATACAGACTGGCGAAAAAGTACGGAATTGTGAAAGAAAAATGCGGAAAAGTAAAGTTTTACTTTGAGAATGTAAAGACAGGAGGTGAAAACGAAGCCAATGAGTAGAGCATATTACAGAAAGCGCAGTGAAGCCACAGAGCAGGAAAGAGTTATAAACTGGGCGACGTTCTACGCAAAGGACTTCCCAGAACTGGACTTGCTACACCATATCCCAAACGGCGGCAGCAGAAATCAGCTGGAAGCGGCGAACCTTAAAAGACAGGGCGTGAAAGCTGGTGTGCCGGACTTATGCTTGCCAGTAGCCAGAAACGGCAAACACGGGCTGTATGTGGAAATGAAGTGGCAGAAAAACAAGACAACAGAGAAGCAGGACTGGTGGCTGGAACAGCTGCGGCAGCAGGGATATGAAACAGCGGTTTGCTGGACAGCAGAAGAAGCAATGGACACAATAGCGGGTTATCTGGGAGTTGTAGAGCAGACAGGAAGAAAGGTGGAAGAGTAAATGGGAGCAATGGACCACACATTGAAACAGACAGTGCCATATTACAGCGCCATGAAGCGTGCAGGGGCGTTCAGACAGCCACAGAAGCCACAGAAGCGGCAGAAGAGAACGACGCTGACGGAATACAGCCAGAACGGGCAGAAAGCCATATTAAAACCACACGTCACAGTCAATCAAGCCGCAAAGAAACTGTATGACTATGAACAAACCGGATTGTCACCACATGAGGTTGCAAACCTTGTTGAGCAGGTGCAGAACTTGACAAGGCGTGTGAAGAAATACGAAAGCTGGGAAGAATGAACGACGTTGACCGCTGCTTGATATGCGGTGAAGTTATCCCGGAGGGTTCGCAGGTCTGCACCGCCTGCCGCAATAAATACGACATTGTGACCGGGGAAACAGAAGAAATGGCACAAGAACTGCGGGACATAGCAGACGTGCTGAAAATCACAGAGGGTACAGACACAAACATTAGAAAGTCAATGGAAAGCATATTGAGGATTGCAGACAGACTGGGAAGGACAAGCAATGGCAAGAAAAGAAGATAAACAGCCACAGTATTTGCCGTTAATCGTAAAAGCAAAGTTACATACTGGCGGCAGGGACTATGAGAAAATCAAAGAGGAATTAAAGGGGCAGGGCTTCACCTGCAAGCAAATGAAAGGCATGGTGCGTGAGGGTAACTACTTTGACGGAATAGTGTTGTATTTGTCAAAGTGGAACTGGGACAACCACGAAAGCTGGCACCTTTACAACTGGGACGACAAGGACGACAAAGAAGTTATGCTGGGCATATATGAAGCCGAACAGTACCACCCACAGGCACCGTATAGATACAGAGATAATTTTGAGAAGTTCCAGAAAGACTGGACAAGTGGAGAGTATGACCCCGGTATGACATTCACTTTCAAGAACAGTGAAGTTGAAGTGCTGGAAGTTCTGCAAGAAGAGGTTGACAACATAGACCATGAAGCAGTCAAAAAGCAGGTTGCGGCAACAGAAGACGCAAAGTTTCAGAAACGCCGGAAACAGCGCCAGAGAAGAAAACAGAGCGCCAGCAAGGGCAGCAGATACAAGCGTAAATACTTTTAGGAGGTGCAGACGTGACGAAAAAGAAACGGAAATATTACAGCGGGAAAGAATTACTTTACCGCCGACAGCTGGAACGGCAGCAGGCAGAAGCGGAAGAAAAGACAAACAACATAAGGGTGCGCCAGCTACACCAGATAAACGCAAGCAGCCGGGCTATTGGCTGGGCGAAACAGAAAATGAGGGAGGGAAAGAACAATGATTGCATTTCTGATTGAAGTTATAAAAGCACTGGTGACATTCTTTGCGGTCTGCGTGGGGCTTGGAATTTTATTTCTGGTCTATGTGGTAGTAAGGGAAGCAGCTTGGGTTGTAAAGCATGAGAACCGGAAGAAATACGAACAGGAGGACAAAGAGGAATGAAAGCAGAATTTTTCAAGGCGGTGTGCCCGTTAGAGATTGGGGACAAAGTAGCAATTAGACTGGCAGAGAAAGGCGGCGAAACACGGGAAGCATACTACCTGCCGCAAGGCTGCGTGGCAATCACACCGGGAGCAGTCGCACTGCACAAGGTCACAGATATTGCAACACTTCACTATCTGAAAAAAGGTGAAACACAGTTCTTGTATGAACTGGATAACTGCGGAAAGTACATACCACTGACCGTGAAAGTTCCGGTCAGAGAATTTGCGGAAGAACTGAAACGCCGGGGCAGATAACAATAAATACTTACGGAAGTATACAAGATATACAAATATACTTCCGTAAGATTGTGCAGAATGTCAATAGACTTTATACTTCCGTAAGTATATAATAAAGACAGTTAAAGAAGTAAAGCAAACGGAGGTAACAAACATGACAGAGAACAGAGAAAAAGCAATCAGAAGAACAAAGAACCTTGCATATTGGTTCATGGGAGAAATGTTGAAAGAGGAAGAAAGATGGGAGAAAGAAAAAGAAGCATTTGAAAAAGCAAAAGAAATCGGGGAACTGGTAATGATGATAAGCACAGCAGAGAACAATGCAAGAGTCATGAAAAGCTGCATGAAAGAAGCAAGAGAAGCAGCAGAATTTTTAAGAGATGAAAAGAACGATATTGAAGAATGGCAGCTTGCAGGAATTAACGCAATGTTTGACCAGTGCAACAAAGAAAACATGGTGCCATACGATATGCCAACAGCAATAAAAGGGCTTTTGTGTATGCAGTACCAATAAGCATACAAGCACGGGTGGCGCAATGGATAGCGCAGCAGCCACCGAAGCTGCCGGGTGCGGGTTCAAGTCCCGCCCCGTGCATTACTGGGAAGCAACTATAAATTCATACCAGATACAAGGAGGAATACCACATGAAAGTATTATCAATTATCAATCTTAAAGGGGGAGTGGCAAAGACCATTTCCAGCGTAAACATGGCACACATTCTGGCAGCAGTAAAGGGCTTCAAAGTCCTGCTGATTGACAATGACAAGCAGGGCAACGCAAGCAAGATTATGAACCGCCACAGCTACGACCATAAGGGCACGGCAGAGGTAATGACACAGCGGGGCATTGACCCGGCAGAGGTTATCCAACACACGGACTTTGACGGGCTGGACATTATCACAGCAAACATGAATTTACTTACAGCCAACCTTGAGGTCATGCTGGACCAGTCAAGACCGCAACAGACACGCTTCAAAAAGTTTCTGGACGGATTGCAGCAGGAATATGACTACTGCATTATTGACAACGCCCCAGACATTAACATTTCAACCATAAATGCGCTGGTAGCTTCGCAAGACGTCATGGTGCCTATAACCATTGATGATTTTGCAATAGACGGTCTGGCAGAACTGAAAGAACAGATTGACAACACCCGTGAGGATTTGAACCCACAGTTGCGCTTCTGCGGTTGTTTTGTGACACAGTACGACAGAACAAATGAAGCAGACACGCAGGGCGAAGAGTTCTTGAAGACGCTTGAATATCCGGTGTTTGATACGCATATCAGAAAGACACCGAAAATGAAACCCAGCACATTTGAAAGATTGCCAATCATTTTATATTCCCCACGCTGCGGCGCAAGTGCCGACTATAAAGCGTTAGTGGAAGAATGGTTGAGAATGTGACCAATTCGGACACGTTAGGAGGAAAAGACAATGGCAGGAGCAGCAAAGAAATTCAACTTGACAGAGTTATTAAACCAGCGGTCAAAGGAAGCTGGGGAGCAGCAGAAAGCAGAACAGCAGCAGGCGGCAGCAGGCACAGAGGTTGTCACGTCCGAAGAGGGCGTGAGCAGCACAGCTGATATTTACGACCTTATACCGTCAAAAGGCAACTTTTACAGCGTAGAGGACGTGCAGGACTTAAAACAGTCCATTGAACTTCTGGGAGTGCTGCAACCGCTTCTGGTGACTGATGAAGAGGAAGACGGCAAGCGCCGTATCATTGCAGGGCACAGAAGACGGCTGGCGGTCATGCAGCTGGTGGACGAGGGCAAAGAGCGTTTCAGACGGGTTCCAATCTTAATCAAGCCGAAGAAAAACGCCATACTGGACAGACTGGCACTGATTATGGCAAACCGTTTCAGAGAGAAGACAGACTGGGAGAGAATGACAGAAGCGCTGGAAACAGAAAAACTGGTGCTGGAATTAAAAGAAAGCATGAACATTCCGGGCAGGACCCGTGATTTGTTAGCGGAAATTATAGAAACGTCCCCAGCACAGGTAGGAAGATACAAGGCAATATACAACAATATTATTCCAGAGTTAATGGCAGAGTTTAAGGCAAACAGAATTGTTGTATCTGTCATTTACGAAGTGTCCGGGCTGCCGGAAGATTATCAGCAGCAGGCGGCAGAGGTATTCAGAGAAAATGAAGTGCTGACACTATCAGACATTAAGCAGTTGAAGAAGAACTGGGAAGCGTCGCAGCAGATACCGGGACAGATGGATATTAGCCAGATGGAAGAGAAACAGGAAGCCGCAGGAACGACAGAAAGCACCGCAGGCAATGAAACAGACGGACAGCAGGAAGAAACAGCCACAGAGGGAGCAGGAGAAGCCACAGAGGACGCAACCGGGAAGCAGTCAGAATATGTTGACCCACAGCCGGAGCAGATAACGTCACTTTGTTACAGCTGCACACACTATGAGGACTGCCACGACAAGACAGCAACCGTGACCAGCTGTAATGCTTATGAGAACCGCAGAGAAGCCCAGAAGACGGACGAAGAGAGATACAACGAAGAGCAGGCAGCTATTGACCGGGAAACACAAAAGAAACTGCGTGAAATGCAGCAGGAAGAGAAAATGCAGCATTTGCCGTCTGATGAAAGAAAAGAAAAAACAATCAGAGTATCACCGGACAAAATGAAAGCCGTTGCAATCGACCATACAAGACCATACATGATTTTGAAAAATGACGGTTACAGAGAGGGCGACACAGTGAAGCTGATTGAGTTTGCAGAGGGCAGAGCAACCGGGAACACGGCAGACATGAAAATTATCTGCATGGACGACGACACGACCAGCAGCGCACTTGAAGAGGGCTATTGTGTAATAGCGTTGCAGGAGGTGTAGACGTGGTACAGATTTTAGAACTATTTGGGGGAATTGGTTCCCCCAGATGTGCTTTGCGAAATTTGAACATTCCAACAAAAGCCATTGACTATGTGGAAATAGACGAAAACGCCGTAAGGTCATACAATGCAATGTTTGCGGAAGAATTAGAGTATAAAACACAATCAGTGGTGGGCTGGAACCTCAAACCAGATATTCTGATACATGGCAGCCCGTGTCAAGATATGAGCATTGCAGGACATCAAGGAAAAGCAACTGCGGAAGCAGGGAGGATAAACAGAGGAAAAGGGGCAGACAAAGGAAGCGGCACCCGGTCAAGTTTGATGTGGGAAACAATACACATTATTCAAAATATGGGCGAATGGAAGCCAAAATATGTTATCTGGGAAAACGTGAAAAATGTATTAAATGGCTACAACAAGAAGAATTTTGAACAATACATAGCAGAAATGGAAAAGCTGGGATATGCAAGCAATTATCAAATATTAGACGCAAGGGACTTTGGATTGCCGCAGGCACGGGAAAGGGTTTTCACGGTATCGGTGCTGAATGGTGAAAAGTTCGACTTTTCAGACTTAATCAGAACACCAATGAAAGATATATCAGAATTTCTTCTGGACAATGACGAAGTGCCGCCAGTGTACGATGTGACGCAACCGAGTGTGTACAGTGTGATTGGAGAAAAAGGCATAAGAAGAGCAACGGTGATAAAAGATTTTGCATACACAATCACGACCAGACAGGACAGAACACCAGCGCAGGTGATTGACTGCGGAAACGGGCGTTATAGATATTTAACAGAACGTGAGTGCTGGCGTCTGCAAGGATATACAGACGAAGACTACGAAAGGGCAAAAGCAGTCCAGAAGCGTTCTGGAAGATACAGAATGGCGTTATACAAGCAGGCTGGGAACAGTATTGCGGTTCCCATATTTGAAAGTGTGTTCAGAAAGATAATTTTACATGAAACAGCATAGGAGGTGCAGAAAATGCCAATAAACATGACAGATTATAAAATGATTATTCACGAAAGAATATACAATGTTCTGCAAATTATGATTGATTTTGGAAATGAACCAATAGAAGACAGAAACGCACCAAAACCAAAATTTATTGACGCAGTATACATAGACGAAGATGGAGTAATAAGAACCATGCACGACGCAGCAGAGTGCTTCCAGTTCATAAGAAAAATGGAGGTATAGCAGATGGAAAGACCAATAATAATGCTTAATACAGACAATACGCCCGTATTTTGCCGGAACCAGTGTACAAATACAAAGTGCGCAAAGCATATCACAAAGGCTTATGAGTGCGGCGGGGCGTGTTCCATGCAGTTATTAAGGGGGCAGCCGGAGTGCGCAGGGTACATATCACGGAGGAAGCGCAAATGAAAGAAAATGTTTGCGTAGACTGCAAATATTATGAAAGCTGCGGAAAGCCGGAAAGATACATAAAGTGCATGGGGTACGAAGAGAAAGAGCGGCAGCAGGCAGCAGGAGAACACGCAGTTGACGTGCAAGACGGATAGCAGCCGGGCAAAACTGGCAAAACAAAGAATGGAGGAAAAGCAAATGGCGCAGGCAATGGAAAAAGACAGGGTTATTGAATTGCTGGAATACTATAAAGACATAGACGGGGAGGTGAATATATACAGAAAGATTATAAGTGACTTAACGGACCAATACTACAACCCCATTGGCGCTATACAGTGCGACGGTCTACCAAAAGGAAAAAATAATATATCACGACAAACAGAAAATATGGCGCTTAATATTCCAGATTATGTCAGCGGCGAAATCAGAGAATATGAAGCAAAGGTGCAGCAGTTGCAAGCCTTAAAGGCGCAGATTTTGCAGGAAGTTTCAAGGCTGAAACTGAAAGAAAAGTGCATTATTTTTGATTTTTACATGCACAACCTCAAATGGGAACAAGTAGCGGTACGCAATTCATACAGTGAAAGACAGTGTAAGAATATCAGAGATACAGCAGTTGAAACACTTTCACAGAGGTTTGAAAAGAACCAGATTATTTCACAATTTCAGAGGATTGCATAAGCAATCATTGCCCGCCATTGCCTGCGTTTTACTGGTATAATTTAAGCCAGTGAAGCAGGCTTTAAGCCGTTATAAATTGCACGTTGGCAATAGTGGGCTTTGGGATTTTTTGAATTTACAAAGCCCATAATTTTTTATACTTCCGTAAACTGGAAGAGTTGGAAAGAATGAAAACGAACGAAAAGAGGTGAGAAGATGGGAAGACCACGGAACCCGGAACGGGACAAGTCAATGCAACGCTATCTGGACGCAGACGGCAAGATTGAAACAGCGGAACTGGCGAAGCTGGCAGGGGTGCCAGAAGTGCGGATAAGAAAATGGAAGTCAGAAGACAGCTGGGACGAAGCACTGAAAAACAAGCCGAAAAAAAGAGGGGGTCAAAAAGGCAACAAAAATGCTGCCGGAAAAACCCCAGCAAAAAAGGGCAATAAAAACGCCGTAACACATGGGGCATTTGCGCAGGCGGGATATGAAGACATAGACCCGGAGCAGGCGGCAGCCATACAGAACATGGGCACACCGTCAGCAATGTCACAAATGATGGAGGAATTGCAGGCACTATATCTGCGCAAAGCCTATCTGGAAAGCCTATTGAAAGAGTATGAAAGCCCAGAAGCAGGCGGCTTTTACACAGATAAAATAGTACACATGATTGTACCAAAGAGCATGGAAGAAAGACAGCAGGAAGAGGACTGCGGCATGGAGCAGGGGCAGGCAACAGACCCAGAGGGCGGCAAAGAGATATACAAAACAGCAATGAAATCTATTATCAAGTCAAGCCCATTTGACAGAGCAATGAAAGTGGAAGCCGAACTAAACAAGCTACATGGGCGTATTATCAAGCAGCTGGACAGTATCAAGGCGTATGAGTTAGAGGACAGACGCTTGCAGCTTGCAGAAAAGCAACTTGAATTGAACAAACAGAAGCTAACGGGAGAATTTGAGATTGACCCGGACGGAAGCACCGAAAACGACGAAATCACAGGCGTTGTGGACGACGTTTAATAGGTTCTTCCGGCGGTCTGGAAGCACTGCGGGTACGGCGACGCCCAAAACCTGCCCAGATATAATTTTGAAAATTTCATTTCCGCTTCCGACCCCGGTAAAAATAAATGGGTGGGGGTTAAAAAAGAAAAAAATGTGACCAATTCGGACACAAAAGAAAGGGGGTGCGGTTTTTGAAAGCGTACACTTCAAAGGCGGTTGCTAAGTGGCTGGATATTTCAGAACGCAGAGTGCGCCAGTTGCGTGACGAAAAGGTTATAACGGAAATCAGACCGGGGCTGTACGACTTGAAGACCGTAAACCACCAGTACATAAATTATTTGCGCAAAAACAACCCGGAAAGTGAAAGCGCAATAGATTATAACGCAGAACGTGCAAAGCTGGTCAGAGCAAAAAGAGAAGCACAAGAACTGGAATTGCAGCTGCGCAGAAATGAGGTACACACCACAGAGGACGTGGAACAGGTAATGACAGACACACTTGTTAGGTTCAAAACAAGGCTTATGGCTATACCTGCAAAGTTAAGCCCCATTTTATCAAAGAAAAAGGACCAGACAGAAATATTTAAGCTGCTGAAAAGCGCCATTGATGAAGTGTTGGAAGAACTTTCGGACTTCCAGACGGTGTTTGGGTACGGTGTAGACAATGAAGAAAAACACAGTTGATATGTTCACACGGATTTTCAAAGTGCTACAACCACCGCCAGAAATGACACTTTCACAGTGGGCAGATAAGTTCCGCAGACTGTCTGCCGGGTCTTCCGCAGAGCCGGGACGCTGGAAGACAGCAAAGGCGCCGTATCAAAAAGAGATTATGGACGCCATAACAGATATTACAATAAAAAAAGTCGTGATTATGTCAGCAGCACAGGTGGGAAAGACAGACGCAATGGTGCTGAACCCTATTGGATATTATGTGCATTATGACCCGTCACCGATTATGGTTATACAGCCGACAATAGACATGGCAGAGAAGTTTTCAAAAGAAAAACTGTCACCTATGTTGCGTGATACACCCGTACTGGCTGACCGTATCAATGAGAAGAGCCGCAACAGCGGTAACACAATCATGCAAAAGATATTTCCGGGCGGCTTCATAACGATTGCAGGCGCAAACAGCCCAACGGGACTGCGAAGCCACACAATCAGAATATTGCTTGCAGACGAGATAGACGCATACCCAGCCAGTGCAGGAAAAGAGGGCGACCCACTTTTACTGGCTTCAAAGCGTCAGACAACATTCTGGAATAAAAAGCAGGTGGACATTTCAACACCGACAGTCAAAGGGGCTTCCAGAATAGAAGTGGAGTACGAAAACAGCAGCCGGGGAGAATGGAACGCACCGTGCCCGTGCTGCGGAGAACTGCAACCGCTGGTCTGGTCAAATGTTGTATTCGACAAAAACGACCTATCAGAAATCAGATACGCTTGCAGCAAGTGCGGCGTCATATCAAGTGAAGCAGAATGGAAAGAACACTTTATTGACGGAACCTTTGTACATGAAGACCCAGACAACCCCGTGCGTGGGTTCCACTTGAACACGCTTGCTTCCACATTGACCACATGGCAAGAAGTTGTTGAAAAGTTTCTGACGGCAAATGACCAGATGAAAAAAGGCAACGTGGAACTTATGAAAGTATGGACTAATACCGAAATGGGGCAAACGTGGGAAGAAGACGGGGAAACCATAGAAGACGACGAACTGATGAAACGCCGGGAGAAATACAAGTGCGAAGTGCCAGAAGAAGTGCTGTACTTGACAGCTGGCGTAGATACGCAGGACGACAGATTTGAAATTGAAGTTGTGGGCTGGGGTCCAGAATATGAAAGCTGGGGCATTAGGTATGCGGCAATATACGGCGACAATTCAGACATCAACAATCAAGTCTGGCAAGACCTTGACACATTCTTATTGCAGACCTTTGAAAAACCAGACGGAACGAAAATGAAGCTGTCATGCGTCTGCATTGATAGTGGAGGACACAGAACCAATCAAGTATATAAATTCTGCAAAGCCCGGTTCAATCGCAGAGTATTTGCAATCAAAGGTTCAAACGATAGCGCCGCAGCGTATATCCAGAAGCCGTCAAAAAGCAACCGTGAGGGCGCATATCTTTTCACACTGGGAGTTGATACCGGAAAAAGCCTGCTTATGGACAGACTAAAGCTGGAGGAAGAGGGACCCGGCTTTTGCCATTTTCCAAAAGAAGAGGGCAAGGGATATGACGAAAAGTATTTCAAGGGCTTAACGTCAGAAAAAAAGGTAATGCGTTACAAGATGGGCAGACCATATTTCGCATGGGAACTGAAAGACAAAGGCGAACACAAACGAAATGAAGCGCTGGACTGCCGAAACTACGCAACGGCAGCCATTGAAATTATCAACGTACCATTGAAAAAACCAGACAAAAAGAAAGACGCCACACAAGCAAAGAAAATTGTAAAACGTGGCAGAAGAAGAAGTGGAGGAATTTTATAAATGGCAGGAATTACACTGGAAACAGCAAAAAGACACCTTGACGCATGGCTGGAAGCAGAACTGGCAGTGACAAACGCCCAGTCATACACGATAGGCAGCAGGACTATGACAAAAGCCAATCTGACCGAAATTAGAAAGTCTATTGAATATTGGCAAGGGAAAGTCACTGCGCTTGAAAATGCGGCAAAATATGGCGGCAGGAACCGTGCAAAACGATTTGTACCACGGGATTTATAAAACATTGCCCGTGATTGCCCGTTTTGGGGCTTTATTTCCCCCCATTGCCCGCAAAAATGGGGTAATATTGTAGCGTGAATAAGTGAGAAAAGACAAAAAGCACCCGTGAAAAGGTGCTTTTTTCATGCAATAAAGGAGGTGAAAGCGTGGGAATTGCAGCGGGAATTGATAAGGCAATAGCAGTCATAGCACCGCAAGCAGCACTGAAAAGAACGGTTGCAAGGCAGAAAATGCAGATTTTAGACAGCGGGTATGGCAATTATGGCGCCAGCGTCACAAAGAAATCACTTGCAGGCTGGCTTCATGCAGGCGGCAGCAGTCGCGAGGACATAGAAGACAATGTATCTGTATTGCGCCAGCGTACCCGTGATTTATACATGGGCGTGCCGCTGGCAAATGGGGCAGTCAAAACCATGCGCACCAACATTGTTGGACGTGGGCTGCGGTTGAAATCGACCATTGACGCAGAAACGCTGGGAATTTCACCAGAAGAACGCCGGAACCTTGAAAAAAAGATTGAAAAAGAGTGGTCTATCTGGGCTGAAAGCAATGATTGCGATATGTCAAGGATAGATAACTTTTACGAGTTGCAGCAGTTGGCTTTTATGAACTGGCTTATTTCTGGGGATTGTCTGGCGGTATTGCCAGTCAAACCACGAATAAACCAGCCGTATGACCTGCGTGTGCAGCTAATAGAAGCAGACAGACTTTGCAGCCCGGACGACTGCGACACCATAGACAACAAGATTGTTGGAGGTGTAGAGGTTGACAAGTCCGGGGAAGTGATAGCGTATCACATAGCGAACCACCACCCGTTGTCATGCACATACAATGACATAAGCTGGCAGAGGGTTGAAGCATACGGACAAAAGACCGGAAGAAGAAACGTGCTTCACATGATGAACCGGGAAAGAATAGGACAGCGCAGGGGCGTTCCGTTCCTTGCGCCAGTCATTGAAAGTTTGAAACAGCTTGGAAGATACACGGACGCAGAGCTTGTGGCTGCGGTTGTGTCTGGTATGTTTACCATTTTCATTGAAAAGGCAGACGCCAGCGCAGAAGACGCCATAGGAAGTATGCTGCCGGAAGAAGTGCAGGTAGACGCAGAAGACGAAAGCACCATTGAACTTGCGCCGGGCGCCGTTATCGACTTAAACGAGGGCGAGAAAGCCCACGACACGAACCCGGGAAGACCAAACGCCAATTTTGGAGGCTTTGTAGAAGCAATATGCCAGCAGATAGGCGCAGCACTTGAAATTCCGTATGAATTACTTGTGAAGCGTTTTAATTCCAGCTATACAGCCAGCAAAGGTGCGCTGGAAGAAGCATGGAAAATGTTTAATATGTACCGTGACTGGCTATCAACGGACTTTTGCCAGCCAGTATATGAAGAATGGCTGACGGAAGCAGTAGCAAAAGGACGTATCAAAGCACCGGGCTTTTTTACTGACCCGGCAATAAGAAAAGCATATTGCGGGGCAAAGTGGAACGGACCTGCAAAAGGTATGCTTGACCCGGTAAGAGAGGTTACAGCCGCAGAAAAGAGAGTGTCAAACGGCTTTAGCACCAGAAGTGATGAAGCAATGCAAATGACGGGAAGCAACTTTTATAACAATGTCGAACAGTTGAAACACGAAGAAAAAGAACTGAAAGAGGTGAAGAAAATTGCCAATGGAACCACAAACAAACAGAACACCCCAGCAGAACCCGCAGACAATGCCGGGAATGAACCAGCAGCAGGACAGCAGAACACCGGGCAATCCTTACGGGGTGACAACAAATAAATTCTGGGACTTTATCCCGGCAACAGGGGACAAGCCGCCAGAACTGCTTTTATACGGAGCAATAAGCAGCCAGCAGTCATGGTGGGAAGACAGGGTGACGCCACAGCAATTCAATCAAGAACTTGCGGCGCTTGGTGATGTGCCAGAAATTATCGTGCGCATTAACAGCGGCGGCGGTGATGTGTTCGCAGCAAATGCGATTTTTACGAGATTGAAAGATTGTTCAGCGAAAGTGACAGTCAAAATTGATGGCTGGGCAGCTTCCGCAGCCACAATCATTGCTATGGCAGGCGACACAATCAAGATTGCCAGAAATGGTGTATTTATGATACATGACCCCGCAATGACAGTCTGGGACACTTTCAGAGCAGAAGACTTTTTGAAGATGGCTGATGAACTGAAAGTGATTAAACAAAGCATTGTCAATACATACGCCAGTAAGACTGGCAAAAAGACAGAGGACATAGAACAGCTTATGTCAAATGAAACATGGTGGACGGGCGACATTGCCGTTGAAAACGGCTTTTGTGATGAATTGATGTTTGAAGACAGCACAACAGTTGTTGAAAATTCTTCAAAAATCGTTGTCAATTCAGTGCCTATTGACGTTTCCATGTTCAAGAGTATTCCAACCCAGTTATTAAACAGCCCGCACAATCAAAATCCGGGTAGTTTAGTAAATAGTGCAACAGAACCTATCAACAAGCCACAGGAAAAGGAGGAACCACAAATGGCAGCACCAGAAAACAAAATCACAACGGTTGACGCACTAAAAGCCGCATACCCGGATTTAGTAGCGACAATCCAGAATGAAGCAGCAGCCGCAGAACGTGCCAGAATTAAAGGCATTGAAGACTTGGCAAACGGCAACTATGACGCAATCGCAAAGGACGCAAAGTTTGACAACCCTATTTCTGCACAGGAAATGGCAATTAAAATCATTTCAGAGCAGAACAAAGCGGGCGGCAACTACATTCAGAACCGCCAACAGGACGCAGAAAACAGCGGTGCAAACGGCGTGCAGGGAGCAGCACCGGAGGACAACGCAGGAGAGAACGGCAAGAACGTGTTTGACGCCGCTATTGACAAGTTGTTTCCAGACGAGAAATAAGGAGGTACAAGCAAATGGGTGAATATGCAGTAGAAAAAAGAGAAATTACACCGAAGAACTTTTTTGCTGGTGATTTTCCAACAGTACCGGAAACCGGAACAGCAAATGCAGCTATCAAGGAATATGCACCAGTAACGATTGACACTGCGAATGACAACAAGATTATTCCAGTTGCAAAAGGAAGCGAAGCAAGCGCAATCGGTATTGCTGCTGCGGCAGCAGGAAACGACGAACCAGTAACATATTACATGACAGGTGAGTTTTTCGCTGACGCATTAGCACTTGAAAGCGGGGCAGATTTGGCAAAAATCAAAGAAGCACTGCGCAAGGTATCAATCTTTTTGAGATAAGGAGGAAGAACAACAATGGCAAACGAAGTATCTATTTACGAACCACGGACAATGGGCAGAGTGGTTCAGAAGTTACCGCCCGTGCGTACTTTTTTCAGAAGTACATTTTTCAGACATGAAGAAACATTCACCACAAAGGACGTTGACGTTGACTTTAGAAAGGGCAGCAGAAAGGTTGCACCGTTCGTCAGCAGATTAGTTGGTGGAAAGGTAGTGCCAAACACTGGCTATCAGACAAAGACATATACACCGCCTTTAGTTGCACCGGAGAAAGTGACAACCGTTGATGATTTGTTAATCAGAAGACCGGGCGAAAGTCTTTATTCTGGCAGAACACCTGCGGAACGTGCCGTACTTAAAATGGCAGATGACTTCAAGGAGTTAAGAGAGCAGATTTTAAGACGTGAAGAACTGATGTGCGCACAGACAATCTTCACTGGCGCAATCCCTATCATTGGCGACGGAGTGAATGAAGTAATTGATTTTTCTTTTACAAACAAAGAAAATATTTCAGTTGCAAAAAACAAGTGGACTGCTGACACTTCCGACCCTATCGCAGATATTAAACGCTGGCACGAAACAGTACAGAAGAAAGGTTTTGTGAACTGCGACATTTGCGTAATGGGAAGTGACGTTGCAAATGCGTTTGTAAATCACCCAAAGGTGCAGAAAATGTTTGATGTGAAAAACTTCAATCTTGCAGTTATCCAGCCTAAGCAGTTACCGAACGGCGTCACATACATTGGCACAATTCACGAACTGGGACTTGATATTTACAAGTACAACGAGTGGTATCTTGACGACTGGACAAACCCGGACGCACCGGAGGACAAGCCGCTTGTACCTGCGGAAAGTTTAGCACTGTTAAGCACAAATGCTGATTATTCCATGTACTATGGAGCAATCACACTTATTAAGGAACCAGACGGCAACTTTGTGACCGTAGAGGGTAAATATGTACCGGACACATGGACAAAGCGCAAGCCTGCCCGCCGCTTCCTCAATCTGTCTTCTGCACCGTTATGCGTTCCGCATGATGTAGACAGCTGGTTTGTTGCAACACCTATCTAATGGACTTCAAAGCACAGCTTGCCAGTGACATGAAAGTGTTTCACAACTGCGGAGAAATGGCAACTATGACTGATATATGGTATCAAGGCAAGAAACACTATTTGCCCATAATCATTGACCACACGGCAGCCGACGAACGGCAGAGAGGAAACGGGGACAATGCAGAGGGTATAAACCGTGCTTCTTGTCTGGTCTATATGTCGTTATATGATTTTGGTTGCGTTCCAAAAAAAGGACGCCAGCTTGAAATTGACGAAGCCGGGGCAATCAATATGTATAACATTTCAAAAGCAGACTGCGAGGACGGGGAAATAATTCTTGAATTGGAGATGTTGGAAGAATGATTGAAATAACATCTGACGCAATAGAAAGAGTGGGAACCCTGCTGGCAGACGTTCCAAAAGGTGCAGAAAGAGTATTTGCCAGCGCTATGAACCGTGGTATTTCCAGAGTGAAGACACAGGCAATAAAGCAGGTAAAAACCGTATATGCCGTAAATGGCGCAGCACTGACGAAAGCAACCAGAATAAATATAACCAAAGCCAGCACGGGAAACCTTGCGGGCTTTGTTTCGTTTTCTGGCGTGAAAATACCGCTGTACAAATTCAAAGTAACGCCGACGAAGCCCGGAACTGGAAAACAGGTGCGGGCAGCAGTCAAAAAAGGTGGCAGCGGGACACCGTTTGAAGACGCTTTCGTTGCAGAAATGAAAAGCAATGGTCACACAGGAGTATTTGAGAGGACAGGGCGCAAGCGTTTTCCGATTGAAGAGAAAATGGGACTATCAGCAGCACAGATGGTAGGGAACGAAGATATTATAGACGGGCTGGAAAAGGAAGCACAAGAACTGGTAAACGAAAGAATTATACACGAAATGAACAGGATTTTGAACGGTTATGGAGGGTAAAGCGTTATGACACCAGTTTTTTTGTTGGAAGAATTGCAGAAATTCATTAGTTCCAAAACGTCTGACATTATTTTGCCAGTGCGAACCAGAACGGGAAGCAACGAAGAAAAAGAAAGAGCAGCAGCAGTTTATAAAATGGGGCTGCCGGAAGCAGACGACGTACAACAGAAAGTGCCATACATTCTGTTAAAGTTCCTAACAGGGACGGACGACAAGAAAGCAGGCGAACCAGAGGAAGACAGCTGCAAAGTAAGAATAATATTTGCGGTGTATTCAGAAGATGGGCAGGACGGACCACTGGCACTTCTTAATCTGATTTTGAGAGTGCGCAGCGAATTGAAGAAAGCCGGGACAATCGGCGGCGGTCAATTTGCTTTGGAACTGCCGCTGGAATATATCGTATATCAAGACACCACGCCGCCATATTACATGGGCGAAATGGTGACAAATTGGAGTATGCCAGTCACGCAACGTGATGTGGCAGAGATTTTGCACAATTTATAGACAGGAGGAAGACGAAATGGCAAAAGCGACCACAGCAAGCGCCACAGCAGCCGAAAAGGACGCTGAAAAGGTGCAGGCGGTAGAAAATACCACCACAGAAGAAAAAGCCACAGAAACGGCAAATAAGCAGGAAGGAACAGTAAAGCTGATTTACATTGGACCAAACCTGCCAAAAGCAATGCTACAGTGCAACAAGATTTTTGAGGGAACCAAAGAGGAAATCAAGAAAGAACTTTCTTTCATTCTTGAAAAATTCCCACTGGTAGAAAAAATGCTGGTTCCCACAACGGAACTTGCAGAAAAGAAAGACAAGGTGAAGACAACCGGGAATGTGTACAACAAGTATTATTCCGACTTAAAGGCTGCCGCCCTTGCATACGCAGAACAGGAGGTATAAGCGAATGAGTGACGTATCACACGGAGTAAACGCCAGCAAGACAAGCAATGGCACAATCACGCCAGTGTCAGTAGATACGGGTGTGCATTTTGTGGTAGGAACTGCGCCAGTACAGATGGTAAATGGAAAAGTAAATGAAGTGATTATGGCTTCAAGTTACCCAGAAGCAGTGCAGGCGTTGGGATATTCGGACGACTGGAAGAAATACAGTATTTGTGAAGAGATTTACACAGCGTTTACGCTTTTTAATTCTGCACAGGTATTCTTTGTGAATGTTCTTGACCCGAAGAAGCACAAAAAGACCGTAGCAGAAGAGCAGATGGACGTTGTAGACAATCAGATTGAGTTACCGCTTGAAGCAATCGCAAGCAGTGTGGAAATCACCGGAAAGACTGCCGGGGAAGACTACGAAGCATTTTACAGTGACACAAAATGCATTGTGGAGTTCTTAAAAGAAGCAACAGGAAAAGTTACCGTAAAATACGACGCCGTGGACGCTTCACAGGTAACAAAAGATGATATTATCGGAGGTTACAGCGTAAGCACACACAAAACCACAGGACTTGAACTGATTAACAGCGTATTTCCACGCTTCACAAAGGTTCCAGACCTTATTTTGTGTCCGAATTGGTCACATGACCCGGAGGTTGCAGCCGTTATGTCTGCAAAGGCAGAGAATATCAACGGACTGTTTGAAGCGGAAGCAATTCTGGACGTTGACACAACGGAGAGCGGAGCAACATATTACACAGAGGTGCCGGAGTGGAAGAAGAAAAAGAATTTTACAAAGCGCACGGAAATTCTTTGCTTCCCTAAAGTTGCGCTGGGTGATAGAATTTTCAATCTTTCAACACAGCTTGCGGCGTCAATGTCAGCCGTAGACAATGCGGAAGAGTACGGCGGCGGTACACCTTGCGAAAGTGCTTCAAACAAGGGCATACAAGCAGACAGAATGGTTACTGCGGACGGGTCGGAAGTAGTCATGGATATTCAGCAGGCAAACTACTTGAACGAAAACGGCGTTGTGACCGCACTTAATTTCTTTAATGGCTTTGTAAGCTGGGGAAATTATACGGCTTGTTATCCTGCCAACACAGACGTGACGGACTATTTCTACTGTATCAACCGTATGTTTAAATGGGTTGCAAAGACGCTTATTTTGACATACTGGAACTATATTGACAGAGGTACTAAAAGACGCCTTATTGACGCCGTTGTGCAGTCTATCAATGACTGGCTGGCAAGCCTTGCTACTGATGAAAAAATCATTGGCGGGCGTGTAGAGTTCAACGAGAGCGAAAACAGTACAAGTCAGCTTGCAGCAGGAATTGTACGTTTTCATATCTATATCACACCGCCGTCACCAATGCAGAAGATGGACTTTGTGCTTGAATATGATGTGTCATATCTTGAAGCACTGGTGGCAGCATAACAGGGAGGTGAAACAGAATGTCTAAAGTTGATGAATTAGTTATTAACTATGCGATTTATGAGGACGCCACAGAGTATTTGGGAACAACAGAAGTAACACTGCCAGACCTTGAATACATGACAGAGGAATTAAGCGGCGCAGGCATTGCAGGAAATATCGAAGAAATTATTATTGGTCACTTAAACGCAATGTCAACAACTTTCAATTTCCGAACTGTCACAGAAGCAGCAGTAACACTGATGGAACCACGGGTACACAGAATTGACCTGCGTGTTGCACAGCAGAAAATGAACCTGCGCACAAGTGCAAACGAAGTGTCCGGCGTAAAGCACATTATGAAAGTAAAACCGAAGAAGACGGCACTTGGAAAGGTTGCAGCAGCTTCAACGGCTGATGTAAGCGGTGAATATGCCGTATCATATTACGCAATGTATATGGACGGAAAGAAAAAGACAGAGATTGACCCGTTAAATTTCATTTGCATTATCAATGGCAAAGATTACTTAAAGGACGTCAGAAAAGCATTAGGCAAGTAAAAAAAGACAGCAGGAGCCAGCGGGAAGACCGCTGGTTTTTTCCTGCCCAAAATCAAAGATATGGAGGAATAAACAATGTCAGATACAACAAATACAACTGAAAACATGGAGCAGGTAACAGAGCAGGAAAAGGAAATGCAGGAAGCACAGGCAAGCGGCGTGGTCAATTTTGACGACAAGAAGAAAGACAAGGAAGAAGACGGCAGTTTGAATTATACACACACATTCAAAAAGCCCAGAGAGATTGAGGGAAAGAAGTATACAAAATTAACATTCTATTTTGACAATTTAACTGGTGAAGATATTGAAGCAGTAGAACAGGAACTTGCAGACCAGAACAAATATGCACTTTCACCGGAAATTTCCTCTGCGTTCCAGTGTATTCTTGCGGCAAAAGCTGCGGGAGTTGCTTCTGATGAAATCAGACGTCTTCCGGTAGGTGATTACATGAAGATTAAGAACAAAGCAAGGGATTTTTTAATTGCTGCGGGCTATTAAAAATTAAAGAACCCGCAAAGTTCATAAGAAAGCAGATATACAAAATGTCAAGGGCTTCACATACGCCCGTCCCGTTCTGGCTGCAAATGCCTATACGCAGACTTTTTGCATGGATTGAAACCATAAATGAAGTGGAAAAAGAAGAAGCGGAAGAGCAGAAACAGAACAGCAATAATGCGTAGGGAGGTGAAACAGCTTGGCAGGGTCACAAAAGGAATTTGAACTGCTTTTTAAGCTGAAAGCGTCGCTGGGTGGCAATTTTAACAGCACATTCAAAAGCGCAATTAACACCAATAACCAGTTACGGGACAGCTTAAAAAATGTCAATTCCCTGCAATCAAAGATTGACGGCTACACAAAGCAGTCTGCCGCTATTGATAAGAACAAAGAACGGCTGGCGCAGCTTAACGCAGAGCATGACCGATTACAGCAGGAATTGCAGCAGACAGGCGAACCCACAGAAGCACTGCGGAAGAAGCTTGAAAAGAATGAAAACCAGATACAACAGACCACTGCCAAAATCGAAGAACAGGAAAAACAATTAAACAGTTATGCCGACGAACTGAAAGCAGCCGGAGTAAATACGGATAATCTGGAAGAAGCCAACGGAAGACTGCAAAAGTCTTATGAAAAGCTGCAAACTTCACAGCAGACGTTGCAAAAACTGAATGACAAGCAACAGCAGGTAGAACAGAGCATTTCAAAGACAAAAGGACAACTGCTGGGAACTATTGGCGCAATTAGTGCCGTAGCCGCCGCAGTGTATGCAGGACCCGTGCAGGCAGCGCAGCAGTACGAAAAAGCAATAGCAAAGGTGGGGACCATTGCAGATACGCAGGAAGTCCCACTGGGCACATTGTCACAACAGATAATGGAACTGTCAAACAAGACAGGAATTGCAGCCAATGCCATTGCTGATGATGTGTACAACGCTATATCTGCCGGACAGAAGACAGGTGACGCCGTAAACTTTGTTACAAACAGTACGAAGTTAGCAAAAGCCGGATTTGCGGAAAGTTCGCAAACGCTGGACGTATTAACAACCGTATTAAATGCATACGGCATGAGTGCGGACAAAGTAAGCACGGTATCAGATATGCTGGTACAGACGCAGAACAAAGGTAAAGTGACAGTAGGAGAACTGGCAAGCAGTATGGGTAAAATCATACCGACTGCAAACGCCAGCAATGTTTCACTGGAACAGTTATGCGCCGGATATGCAATAATGACCAGCAAAGGTATTGCAGCCGCAGAAACGACAACATACATGAACAGTATGTTAAATGAGTTGTCAAAGTCTGGGAGTACGACAGACAAGCTATTGCGGCAGAAGATGGGCGGCAGCTTTGCAGAATTGATGGCAAGCGGTAAATCACTTGGGGAAATTCTGGGAGGTATACAGGAAGAAGCCAGCAAGTCTGGTCTTGCCCTATCTGATATGTTCAGCAGTTCAGAAGCCGGAAAAGCGGCAATGTCGCTTCTGTCAAACGGAGTTGACGGCTTCAATTCAAGCGTACAAGACATGGTAAACAGCGTTGGGGCAACAGACAGCGCATTTGCCAAAATGGAAGACACCACAGAAGCCAAAATGGAAAAGGCAAAGAACAGTATAGCAAACTTAGGTATTGTTCTTGGTCAAAACTTACTGCCGATTGTAGGAAATTTGGCAGACAAAGTGGCGGTGGTGGTCACTAAAGTTTCAGAATTTGCAGCAGCAAACCCAAAATTGGTGCAAACAGCTCTAAAGGTAGCGGCAGGGCTGGCGGCATTGAAAGTGGGAATGTTGACAACAAAGCTGGTTACATTATCAGCACAAGACGGCATATTGTCACTGGCAAAAAAACTGCTGGGACTGCGTGCCGGATTTATTGAAAACGCAGCAACAAGCGTAAGTTTTGCGGAAAAGCTGAAAACAGCTGGAAGCGGCATATTGTCATACTTTGGCAATGTAAAAGGCGCTATGGGCGGCGTAGGTTCTGCAATAGGTAATATATTCAGTGGCAACAGAGTTGTTGGAGCGGTAACAGGCTTTATGGGCGGCGTGAAGCAGTCCATTGTCAGCGGCTTTTTAGGAATTGCAGGAAAAGCAAGCGGAGCATTGACAGGAGCCGGAACAAAAATGCTGGGACTTATGCTGAAACCATTTTCGTTGATTGGCGGCAAGCTGGGTCCGATACTTGGAACGGTAGGCAGTGCGATTGCAAACAGCCCACTTGGAAAAGTAGGCGGCTTCATAACAAAGGGGATTACCGGAGCATTTAGCAAGGCAACAACACTGATTGCACCGCTGGGAAATGCGGTAAAAACGGTGCTGGGTCCTATTGGAAACCTTGCAAAAACAGCACTGGGACCACTTGGAGGTATTGCAGGAAAGATATTGCCAGTTGTGGGCGTTATCACAACGATTATTACAGTAATACAGCTTGTAAAGAACCATCTTGAAGAGATAAGGGGATTTATACAGCGAACCTTTGGTGATGAAGCGTTGGCAGTCTTTGACAAGATTGTTTCGGTCATTACCAACATAGGCGACACCATAAAGAATGTGTTTTCTGATGGGAACATAGGTGCAGCCCGTGACAAGATACAAGAATTGTTCGGAGATAAAGGCGCAGCAGTCTTTGACACGTTTGTAAATGTGCTGGGAACAGTAAAGAACGCAGTTTCAGAGGTTGTGGGCTTTATAACCACATACGTTGTGCCAGTTGCAGAACAGGTATTGCAGGTGATTGTTACACAGGTAATACCGGGGATTGTTAGCTTTATTCAAGCGGCAGCCCCAACCATTATGCAGATTATACAAAGCATTGCTGATTTTATCGGTGCAATTATTCCGGTGATAGGAAGTTTCATTGCTGGTCTTATGCCGATTATTTCAGAAATAATCACATTCATTTCAACTTATGTTTTGCCGATTATTTCAGAATTATTCAGCTTTATTTGTAGCACGGTGCTTCCGGCAATTTCCGCAGCAATTCAAGCAATTTTGCCAGTGGTGACAAACGTATTGCAAACGCTTTTACCTGCGATACAAACAGCACTGACGACAATCTGGAACATAGTTTCACCAATAATTCAAGGAATTTTAGCAGCAATACAATTTGCAATGCCAACAATCCAGTCTATCGTACAAAGCGGAGTTCAAGCAATTTCCGGTGTAATTTCTGGAATTGCAACCGTACTGAATGGAATTATCACTTTCATAACTGGTGTATTTTCCGGGAACTGGCGGCAGGCTTGGGAGGGCATAAAGCAAATATTTTCTGAAATTTGGCAGGGTATCAAGTCAGTGTGTACGGGAGTTATCAACGGCATTATATCTGCGGTCAACACGGTTATACGTGGATTGAACAAAGTAAAAGTGCCAGACTGGGTGCCGGGTGTAGGTGGAAAAGGTATAAACATATCTGAAATACCTATGCTGGCGAAAGGTTCAAAAAACACACCAGACACGTTCATTGCTGGTGAAGCGGGACCGGAGTTAATCACGAACGCACCGGGGCGCACGGTGTTTACAGCGGACCAGACAAGAAACATTCTGGCTGCACAGAATACAGCAGCCACAACAGCGGCAGCGGTAGCGCCAACAGCACAGACCACAACAGCACCGCAGACGGTGAATAACTACACCACAGCGCCAGAGGTAACAGCAGGCGCAGGAAGCGGCGGTGGAAGTGCAAACAACGTAACTATAAACAACAGTCCGACAATAGTTATCAACGGGGACAAGCCGGAAGACTTGGACGCAAAACTGGAAGAGAACAACAGAAAGTTGCTGCGTGACGTTGAAGACCTGCTGGACGAAAAAGAAGACAAGGAGAAGCGGCAGAAATATGACTAAAAGCTACACAACAATATCTGGGGATATGTGGGACAAGATAGCATTTGAACAAATGGGAAGTGTCCTGCATACAGATAAGCTGATGAAAGCCAATGTCAAGTACGCCAGCACCTACGTTTTCCCTGCCGGGATTGTATTAACAATCCCGGAAGTGGAAGACGAAGAAGACTTGGAACTGCCACCGTGGAAAAGGGGGCTGCTGACGTAGAATGAGCGCAAAAGACATGGCACGCCGGGTGGAACTGCGGTTGAAATTTCAAAACGTAAAAGTCCCGGCAGATATAAATAAATATTTAAGCAGCCTTACTTTCACTGATGAAGACGAAGACAACGCAGACGATTTGCAGCTTGCGTTTGATGATAGAGAAAGAAAGTGGCTGGGAAGCTGGCTGGAAGTAAAGCCGACTTTCATTAAGACCACAACGACGGTGCAAAAGCAGGTTGAAGCTGCAAGCGTTGTCAATTATGTGGTCAAAAAAGGTGATACGCTTTGGGCTATTGCCAAAAAGTATCTGGGAAGCGGTACAAAATACCCGCAGATTGCTTCTGAAAACAATATTAAAAACCCTAACTTAATATATCCGGGGCAGGTTTTCAAAATCACAACGGGCGGTACAGCAACACAGACGGTCACAGAAACGAAAGAAACAACAAAGAAAGTGTCTGACCCTAAATTGATAACAGCAACGATTGTCCAGAAGAACTGGCACGATAACGGCAAAGACGCCGTGCTGGACTGTGGGACATTTGAACTGGACAGCGTAGACGCCAGCGGACCGCCAACAAAAATCACACTAAAGGGCACGTCAATTCCTTATACTTCCAAAATGAGAGTAGAAAGAAAATCAAAGGCGTGGGAAAACACCAATTTGAAAGTGATTGCAGAGCAGATAGCGTCCGAAAGCAACTTGAAACTGATGTACATTGCGGACAATATACCAAAGTACAAAAGAAAAGAGCAGGTACAGACGTCAGACATTGTGTTTTTACAGAAATTATGTAAAGCGGCAGGGCTTGCGCTGAAAGTAACCACAATGAATGTGGTTATCTATGACGCCGCAGAGTATGACAGCAAGCCACCTATAAAAACCATAAAATATGGCAGCGGTGATTATATTTCATACAAGCTGGGAACCAGCCTGCATGATACAGCATACACCAGCTGCCATGTTTCGTATACGGACCCGGACAGCAAAGAAACGATTGAAAGCACATACACGGCAGACAGCACAGAGGGAACCGGGCAAACGCTTGAAGTCAACGAAAAGGTCAGAAGCACAAATGAAGCATACGAACTGGCGAAAAAACGACTGCGTGAAAAGAACACACAGCAGTTTACAGCAAGTTTCACAATGCTTGGTGATGTGCAGCTGGTGGCAGGTGCCACAGTCAAATTAAAAGGCTTCCAGAAGTTCGACAGAAAGTACAAGATTACCAAAGCAACCCACAAATTGACGGGAGGGTATACAACACAGATTGAATTACAACAGGTATTGGAGGGCTACTAATGGCAGACATGACAGAGTTAAAAAACATAGTGCGACTTGGCACCGTGCAGAGTGTGAACGCCAGCAAAATGACAGCCCGTGTGAAGTTCAAGGACAAAGGCGGTATCACTTCCGGTGATTTAAGAATTATAAAACGCCCAGTGTACGTTGTGCCAGCAATGGAAAGCGGAGCAGAGGGGCAGACAGCAAAAACAACACTGAAATATGACTACAACGGGCAAATGCTAAAAGAAGTAAGCCACAACCATGAAGCATTTGTGACAGAGTGGACGCCGGGCGTCAATGACATGGTACTTTGCATAATGGTTCCAGACGGCGACGGCGACGGCTTCATAATTGGGGAGGTGTAGAGCATGGCAAAAATAGGAAGTCTGGGAAGTCTGGTTTTTTCAGTTTCAGAAAACACCGTGCGCACCTTTGATGAATTAAGCTGGAAAGTGTCTGCAAAGTATGCGACACACGACAGACACATTAAGCGTGACGTATTGGAGTTTTTGGGACCGGAACCCGGAACAATCAGTTTCAAAATGGCGTTCAGTGTATTTCATGGAACAAACCCACTGAATGAAATTAAGAAATTGAACAAAATGTGCAACAAGGGCAATGTTTCAACACTGGTTTTAGGTGGCAAGAAATACGGTTCGTATAAGTGGGTAATAACAGGCGTTAGCAGCACATTGAAACGCTATGACAACAAAGGCAACTGCTGGGCTGCGACAGCAGACGTGACACTAAAAGAATATCCAAAGAGGTGATGAAACATGGACGTGATAAGGGGCGACGGGTCACTATTGACAGAAATTGACCTTGCACCAGCAAATGACCATCAAGCAGTCATACAAAATATTGCGGTTATTCTGGACACGGTGCAGGGTTCCTGCCCTATGTTCCGTGATTTTGGTTTGCCCGGCAGCCTATACGGAAGACCGCAGCCAGTAGTTGAAAATATACTGGTGGGCTATCTGTACGACCAGATAGAAGAATTTGAACCACGGGCGCAGGTTGCAGACATTACATTTGAACATGACGCAGCCACAGGGCGCACAATACCTATTATTTATTTGGAGGAGGTGGAAACAGACAATGAGTGACAGAAAATACCCAGACATTGACTTTGTGGAAACCGACACGGAAACAATAGAAAGCAACTTGATTGCACTATATGAAAACTTTGTGCAGCAGGTGCCGGGGCGTGAACGGTACAAAGTGTACCCAGCGTCACCGGAAAGGCTTTTCATATCATGGGTTGCAAATATCATTGTTCAACAGCGTGTCATTATCAATGAAACGGCAAAAAAGAACGTGCCACGTTATGCAGACGGTGAATACTTGGACAGCTTGGCAGAATTATTCAAGGACTTGGAAAGACTGCCAGCAAGCCCAGCGTCTGCAATGTTCCGTTTTTATATTTCAGAAGCACAGAAACAATCAGTGATTATTCCTGCGGGCACCAGAATTTCTTTTGATGGTGCAATTTTATTTGAAACAAAAGAAAATCTGGAAATAAAAGCCGGGCAGACATACGGGGACGTTGAGGGAATTTGCACCACAGCGGGCGACGTCGGAAATAATCTGGCTGCGGGGCAGGTCAAAGAACTGGTTGACCTATACGACTACTACCAGAAAGCAGAGAACATCACGGCGACCAGCGGCGGCGCAGAAGAAGAGGACGACGCCAGTTATTATGAGCGTATGCGTGAGAGTATGGAGAGTTTCAGCACGGCGGGTCCTATTAACGGGTACATATACTGGACAAAGAGCGTATCACCAGCCGTGGCAGACGTGGCAGTGACAAGCCCAGAACCTTGCGTTGTAGACGTCCGGGTGCTTTTGCAGAATGGACAGCAGGCAACGTCCGGGGTACTGAAAGAGATTGAAGATGCCTTGAACGCTTCTGACATTAGACCACTTACAGACAAAGTGACGGTATCTGCACCGGAAACGGTAGCATTTGACATTGATGTGACTTTTTATATCCCACAGCCAGACGCAGCCAGCGCCACGGTTATTGCGGCAGCGGCAACGCAGGCAGTAGAAGAGTACGTGACATGGCAGACAAGCAAAATGGGGCGGGATATTAACCCGTCATACCTAACAGCAAAGCTGATGGAAGCAGGCGTGAAACGTGTTGAAGTCAGAAAGCCAGTATTCACGGTTGTTGATGATATAAAGGTTGCAAAGCTGGGAAACAAAAGCGTTCTGAATGGAGGTATTGAAAATGTCTAAAACAATTTACAATGCCGATTATTCAGAGTGCCTGCCGGAAGCGCTAAAGAAAGACCCCAAAATGGTTGCACTGGCAAACGCCACGGCAGCAGCGCTGCTGGACACTTCCGGGATAATTGACAATGTGCTGATATATTCCAGATTTGATGAATTGCCAGAAGAACTGGTGGACATTTTGGCATACGACCTACACGTTGACTGGTACGACTACAATTACCCACTGGAAGCAAAACGGGATTTAGTGAAAAACAGTGTCAAGGTTCATAAGAAAATGGGCACAAAATATGCCATTGAAACAGCGCTGGGCAGCTTATTTCCAGAAAGTGAAGTGGAAGAGTGGTTCCAGTATGAGGGAGAACCCGGACACTTTCATATTGTGCTTGATGTGACCAACCAGAGAATAACGGCAGACTACGCAGCTATTATCCGGGCAGTGAAAATGTATAAAAGATTATCTGCACACATGGACGAATTGACCTATCAAGGACAGGTCCACGGCGTCATATACACCCACGGGGAGTATTTCAGATACAAAACACCGCTGACCGGAAGACTTAACGCCGGAACATACCCACAGAGAAACACAAAAGCCGGGATAGGCGCTGCAACCTATATTGTGGGAACGGAAGCAGCAGGCTTCATATTCACGGCACCAGCAGCAGGCACAAAGCCATACAGAAACACGGTATTTTCACAGCAGGCGGCACATATCGACGCAGACACGGCGTTGAATACGTTTGGCTATACAAATACACCAGCAGGACGGATAAAAGCCGGACAACAGCCACAGAGGAACACCAGAGGGCAGACAAGCGGTGCCACGGTCACGGCAAGTGACAGAATGGAAGCACACCGCTTCACAGTCCCGGCAGCAGGAACCGTCCCGGAAAGAAGCACGGTGCAGCAGACACAGGGCGGCGCCGTGGGGACAAGCACGCAGGCAATGGGGTTTTCATACGGCGTCAAGCCGTGCGGAAGCCGCAGGAAGCTATAAAGGAGGTGAAAAGCCATGTTGACAACAGACGCAATCAATGATTTCAAAGATTTCATTGACAATATCATTGCCTATGCAAAAGTAACCGTCAACGGCGTTTCTGAAAAAAAGGTGATACACCGCCGGGAACGTCTGAAAGACGGCAGGGTTGCTGTATATGTACAGATTACCCCGCAGGTAAGCGGAACAGCCACGGTGCAGAGGGTACAGCTTTACAACAAGAACAACAAATTGTGGGCTGACAAGGCGGTAAATATTCCGCTGAACAATGTACAAGAGGGCGTTTTGTACCGCTTTACTTTTGATTTTACAGAAAAGGAGGTGTAAAGATGTACGAACAGAAATTATGGCAGGACCATGTAACAGAGTTTGAAGACCGCTACACGGAAAGCAGAAATGATGATGGAACTATCACACACACACCAGTTGAGGGGGAAATCATTCAGCAGGGCACACCGCAGAACGCAACCAACTTCAACCACATGGAAAACGGTATTTCCAATGCAACAGAAACGGCGGCGCTTATGGCGCTTTCTACAATCCACCACCAGCAGGCAATAGCTGATTTGCAGGGGGAAACAGCAACGGTGACTTTGAAGAATACGCAGCAGTACCCGTTCAACAATTCTACACAGTCAGTTGCACTGAAGACTGAAAGAAACCACATGGACTACACCGTGGAAACAGAAATAGTGGACTACACGGGCGGTTTTCCGGGCGACATTGTTATTACAGAAAAGTTGCTGAATGGTTTTAAGATGGCACACACCGGAAGCGCAAAAAGCGTGACCGTAAAAGTTTATGTGAAAGGTGGGTTTTACTAATGGCAGCAGGTGTGATTATTAAGACAGAGGAACGCAGACAGCACGAAGAAGCGGTTATGCGTTCTTTTGGCGTGCAGGGCAGCGGGACAGCAGCACAGAGAGAAGCAGCGGAGGTTATCGCAGCCAGAAGCAGCGAGGTAGTAAGAAACCAGAATGGAGGTAGAAAGTATTATGGCTACTAATAAAATCAATGTAGTTGAAAAAACACCGGGCACACATATTGAATATGCACTGTCTGGCGGTAAAAAAATCACGTTCGGTGATGATGAATTAACAATCAATCTTGCCAGCCGTGAAAGAGATTTTGAAGTGTCACTGGACATTTGCATTGACGAAGAAGACGGCGTGGTGATTGGCACCGGAGGACGTGCGCAGAAGTACGCTGCGCAGATTGTTATTCCTGCCAGACGCTATGATGTTATCGAAGACGGAGAGGACGAAAACGGAGAACCGAAAGAAATCCCGGTGCCTATCCCATTTGATATGTCGCTTTGCACACTTATTCTTTGGGGATTGGAGGTATAAAGAATTATGTCTAATTTTGATGATTTAGCAATGGCGGTTGCTTCCTTTGGGGGCAACAATGCAGTAAAGTTTGATGATTTGGGTATGCCGTCAATTATGGTGGGTATTCCAAAAATGAAGTATTCCGACATTATCACCGGAGGAACACAGGAAACATTGCCGTGGTGGATTGTGGACGGAGTAGAAAAAGAAGTTATCTGGGTATCGAAGTATATTAACGTCGTGGTCAACGACCGTGCATACTCACTGCCAATGAAAGACCCTAAAGCATACATTGATTTTGACACAGCACTTGCGGTATGCCGCAGAAAGGGCGAGGGCTGGCACCTTAACCAGAACGGCGTTTTTGCTGCTATCAATCTTTGGTGTATGAAGAATGGATTTACACCACGGGGCAACACAAACTGGGATAGAAGCTATGAAAAGGCGTATGAAAAGGGTGTAAACACATACGTTGACGGTTCGCATGGCGGCGGCAGAACTGCAACGGGTTCTGGTCCGGTAACTTGGAACCATGACGGCAGCCCGGCTGGAATTGCCGACCTTTGCGGCAACTGCTGGGAGTGGGTATCTGGTATGCGCATTGTAGATGGTGAAATTCAGATTATCCCATACGGAAACGCCATGAAGTCTGACTGCAACATGGGCGCAAAAAGTACAGAGTGGAAAGCAATTAAGCCGGACGGCACACTTGTAGCACCGGGAACGGTTGGAACATTAAAGATTGACAGAACCAGTACAAGTGACGCAACACTGCGTATCAACACAAGTGTCACGACACAGACAACCGACAGCAACGACACAAGCGTACCATTCAAAGATACAAAGGCGGTAAGCGGCGTAACCATTCCACAGATTTTGATTGCGTCCGGCTTATATCCAGACGCAGGACAGACAACGCCGGGCAGATTTTGGGCAAGAAATAACGGCGAAAGACTGCCTTTCCGGGGTTCGAGTTTCAACGGCACTTCCAACGGTGGCGCTGGTGCGCTGTACTTGGGCAACGCCCGTTCTAGCGTCCTCAGCTACGTTTCGCTCCGTTCCGCTTTAGTTGAATAACTGGAAACTGGGAACTGATACACTGCGGGGCTTACGGCAGTAAGCCCCATACTACAAAATACAACAAAGGTGGTTTAAGAAATGCCGGAAAACAAAACAGAAGAAAGACCGCCACAGCTGGACAATGTGCGAGATAACGCCACACAGGAAGATTTCAAAATGAAAAACAAAGTCTGGGAAATGCTGGAATACGCAGGACCACAGCTTGAAGAGTTTCCCAGAGCGAAAAGAGGACTTGCACAGAAGATAGACGGAACAATGCTGGATATTTTGGAATTGGTCATAATGCTTGAAAATAAGCATTACAAGAAGACGACACTTGGAGAACTGGACACGAAAGTTGATGTGCTGCGGCATTTGATAAGGCTTGCGGCAAGCACAAAATACACACGTAGCGGCAAACCGTGTCTGCCAATGAAGAAATATGAAATGATGGCACGATATATCAATGAAATAGGCTGCATGGTGGGCGGCTATTATAAATCACTGAACGGCAGCACTTCCGGGAATGGGAGTGCTGCAAAATAAGACTGGTAAAAGGCAGGGTAACACCTGCTTTTTATATTATGGGAATAAGCCGTTAATAGAGGACTTGCCGTGCCTATCCGGGGTTCGAGTTTCAACAACACTTCCAACGGTGGCGCTGGTGCGCTGAACTTGAACAACGCCCGTTCTAACGTCAACAACAACGTTTCGCTCCGTTCCGCTTCACCCCATTTCTGCCAGTAGTCGTGCCCACAAGTGGACACGTCCAGTGCATTTGGGTTAAAGGGGTTTATTTCCATTCCAAAGGCTGCCAGCCGGGAGCCGTAGGAAAAAGATTGAATAGCCGTAAAGATAGTTAGTAAGCCGCAGGGCTGAAAGTCAGAGTCGGAAAGACTGGCACTGAATGTATATATCACGTTTGGACTGCGGAAGAACCGCAGTTTGATTTGTACGGCAGATTTTAACAACAGGAGGGAAAAGAAATTGCACAAAATCAAAAACATTTTCCCTATGATTTACGACTTTGAAAATCTTTTCAATGCGTACAAAGCCGGGATAAAGTGCAAGAGGTACAGACCAGATGTGATGGCGTACACGGATAAGCTGGAAGAAAACTTGATTGAATTACAGAATGAATTTATCTGGCAGACCTACACCGTGGGACGCTACAACATATTTTATGTTTATGAGCCGAAAAAGCGCATGATTATGTCACTCACTTTCAAAGACCGGGTGGCGCAGCACGCTATATATAGCCAGCTGAACCCATATTTTGAAAAGCAGTTCATTTCTGACAGCTACGCTTGCAGAGTAGGCAGGGGAACACACAAAGCAGTCAACCGCCTGCATGATTGGTTGAAGCAGACTGACCGGAAGCCGCAGCGTTTCTATTATTTGAAACTGGATATTGCAAAGTATTTTTACCGGATAGACCATGAAGTATTGATGGATATTTTGCGGAAGAAGATTGCTGATGAAGATTTGTTGCACGTCTTGTCAGTAATAATAAACTGCGAAGACACAAACTTTGGTCTGCCGCTGGGTGCCGACATTGGCGACGTGGCGTTTGATGAATTGCTGGGAGAAGTTGGGCTGCCCATCGGCAATCTGACTTCACAAATGTTTGCAAATTTGTACTTAAACGAACTTGACCAGTTCTGCAAACACAAACTGCACCTGCATTATTACATACGCTACATGGACGACATTATAATTTTACACTCAGACAAAAAGTATCTGGAAAAGATAAAGAACAAAATTGCGGACTTTCTGGGAAGCAAGCTGCATTTGCAGCTTAACAAGAAAACCTGTATAAGACCAACCAGCATGGGTATTGAGTTTGTGGGCTTCCGCATTTGGTCAACACACGTAAAATTGCGCAAGAAGACGGCAAAGAAGCTGAAACGTAGATTGAAATATATGTTTGCAGCATATCACGCCGGAGAGATTGACAAAGATACACTGGATAGGTCCGTTGCTTCATACCGGGGCATATTGCAGCATTTTAACAGTTACGGTATGCGCCAGAGCCTAAACGAACTTTACTTGCAGGAAATGGGCAAGCCATATCCAGAACCGGAGAAGAAGCCAGCCAGCAAATGCGGTCTATTCTGCGGATATTACGGCAGCACTGATGATTATATCAAGCAGCCAGAAGAAAAGGAGGTGACGGACAGTGGAAGCAATACAGACGCTTAACCCAGCGGACGTCTGGGAAATGGTACAGAAAGCTATTGTGTGGCTTGCGGGAATTGGGATTGTTATTGACATAACGCCGGGAATTAAAGTACAGCCCGTGCGCTGGTTGATTAAACAGCTGGGAAATCTTATGAACCACGACATGAAAGAACAACTGGACCAGCTGCAAAAAGACTTTACAGACCACAAGGTTGACAGCTGGCGTATGGAAATTCTGGAATTTCAGAGCAGTTGCATAAATCACAGACGCCATACAAAAGAAGAGTTCGACCATATCATTGACATACTGGCAAAGTATGACAAGTACATCAAAGACCGCAAGTTGACTAATGGGCAAGTTGATGTTGCGCATGAATACATACTGGAAATATACAAAGAATGTATGCGCACAAATGATTTTGCTTTGTCAAAGCCGGAAGAACCATAGGAGGTACAAAACAGCAATATGAAAAGTTTGATATTTTTTATCATTGGATTTGCACTGGCATTAGCAGTGCTTTTTTTATGGAATTTGCAGTATTTCAGACAGCGCAGAAAGAAGAGAAAAGAAGAGTTGCAGGAACACCCGGAGCGAAAGACCAGCGCAACAAAAATCATTATCTTTTCAATTCTTGCAACTTACTACATAGCATTTGCCGTGGGCGTGTGGGTAGTGGTCACAAAGGATTTTTACCAGTTATCAGTCCTTTTGACGTTCGTTGGCGGGGTAACTGCTGCCGCAGTAGCGTTCTACTGCTGGAAAGCAAAGGCAGAAAACCTGCTGAAAATCAAAGCTGCATACCCGGAGTTGTCCGGCACGCTGTCTGACTTTTCAAGCATGACGCAGTAGCGCCGGGGAGGTATAAGACATGGGACTAATAGGAAAAACAACACCAGAAAAGATTTGGAACTTTCTGAAATCAAAAGGGCTGTCCAGTTGCGGGGCAGCCGGATTGATGGGGAACCTATATGCAGAAAGCGGGCTGAACCCGCAGAACTTGCAGAACAGCTATGAAAAGAAACTGGGACGCACTGACGAAAGCTACACAGCAGCCGTGGACAACGGCAGCTATGGAAACTTTGCAAGGGACGGTGCAGGCTATGGGCTGGCGCAGTGGACATACCACACCAGAAAAGCCGCTTTGCTGGAATATGCAAAAGCAGCTGGGAAGTCTATTGGCGACCTTGAAACACAGCTGGGGTTCCTTATGAAAGAATTGACAGAGGGCTACAAAGCCACACTGTCAGTATTAAAGAGCGCACAGACCGTCATTGCTGCTTCAAATGCAGTGTTGACACAGTTTGAGCGCCCGGCAGACCAGAGCGACACGGTGAAGACAAAGCGTGCAGGATATGGGCAGAAATACTATGACCAGTACGCAGCCGGAGCCGCTAGCAATAAAAAGAATGGAGGTACAAGCAATATGAACGTATCAGAAGTAAGAAAGAACTTTGCTGCGAAAGCAGCAACACACATGGGAGCCAGAGAGGGCACAGCGGCGCATAAAGCAATCATTGACCGCTACAATGAACACAAGCCACTTGCGCAGGGGTACAAAGTGACCTATACGGACGCATGGTGCGCAACCTTTGCCAGTGAAATTGCCATTGAAGCAGGCTACACGGATATTATTCCTACTGAATGTAGCTGCAACCGCCAGATTAAGTTGTGGCAGCAGATGGGGCGCTGGTGTGAGAATGACGCAAAGGTGCCGGAACCGGGCGACTATATCTATTATGACTGGGACGACAACGGCGTTGGTGACTGCACAGGCAGCGCAGAACATGTGGGCATTGTAGAAAGCTGCAACGGTAACACTATCACAGTTATTGAGGGCAACAAGTCCAATGCCGTTGGAAGAAGAACACTGGAAGTCAACGGGCGTTATATCAGAGGTTATGGCGTGCCGGACTTCTCAAAGAAAGCAACCAGCGAACCTGCAAAGCCTGCGGCACCTGCAAAGCCTGCACAGGGAACAGCCGGGGAACAGGTATACACCGTGCAGAGAGGTGACACACTTTCTGGCATTGCTGCAAAGTATGGCACCACATACCAGAAGTTAGCAAGCTACAACGGAATTGCAAACCCTAACGTCATTAGTGTTGGGCAGAAAATCAAAATTCCGGGAAGCGGCGTGCGTACATACACCGTGAAGAGTGGCGACAGCCTTTGGGCAATCGCAGCAAAGCAGCTGGGCGACGGTTCCAGATACAATGAAATTAAGACCATGAACGGTCTTACAAGTAACACCATTTACGCTGGGCAGACATTGAAGCTGCCTGCATAATCAACAGGAGGAAAAAACAATGGATAATGTAATTTATGCAGCCGTATATTTTGCCGTAACACTGGGGGCGTTCTTGATTGGAAAGTACGTTTGCCCAAACATTCCAAAGACCGTCACAGACAAGCTGGGTGAACTGTCAGAGTGGGCAGCAAAGTTTGTGGAATGGGCAAAAGAGTTCAAAAAGGACAAGACCGGGGAAGAGAAGATGGCGGCAGTTGTAGAGCAGTTGAAGAAGATTGCTGATGAAGCCGGGCTGAATGTCACAGAAGACCAGCTGAAAGCCATTGCACAGACGGCATACAATGCCATGAAAGCCGGAGAGAAAGAAAGCAACACCGCAGAACCGCTGGAAGCGCTCACAGCCACACCAGCTGCAACGGTAGTGATTAACACCACGGCGCCAGTGACGACAACAGAGAAAGTGGCTATTGCCACAGACAATGTGCCGGAGGGCGCCACGGAAACCAACGCAGACGGCACAGTGAACCTTTACGACGCAGTCGGGAACATTACCGGGAGCGTGACAAAGGAAGAAGCAGAGAAGATGGCGGCAGAAGTCACGAAGATTGTTGACGAAGAGGGAAACACGCTGAAAGACCTTAAATAATGCCGCTGACGCTTTGCAGAATAAGCCAGAATGAGAAGAAAAGACCGTAAGTGGAGAAATACACCACTTGCGGTCTTTTTGCGTTTACGGGGCAAATACGGCGTTATATTGTTTTATATGTGTACTCAATCCCGCTTTCAGTTGCAGTGATTGTGTCCAGCTGGTCTTTATAGCAGCCACGGGCAGCAGTCGCACGGGCTTTTCTGACGGCTTCATTTTGGCTTCTGGCGCTTATGTGCAGCCAGTCAATGCGGACACCATCATTGTTCATAATGGATATTGCAAAGGATTTGTGAGCAATGCGCTTCACAGAACCTTTGCCGTTACACTGGTAGCAAGGACCAGTCATGCCGGATTTGTAAATGAATTTACCGGAACCATTGCACTTGCTACAAGTAATTATATCAGACATATTCACACCCCCTACATTGTGCCGATAAAATCAGAACTGGTAAGCGCCCAGAACTGGGCTGCGTGTATAGTTGGAAACTTTGGTATTTCCCATGTAATATTGTCATACACAATCTTGTATATGCCGTCTTTGTTTACTGTCAGATAGTATTTATCAGTATCACTTTTCCGGTCTGCCGGGTGCGTGTCCTGCACAATGAACGAAAGCCCGTTCTTTCTGAAACGTCTATTATAAGATTTTCCCATATATTATCACCTTTCTTTCTGGCTGGCTGCTATGCAATAGCAACCAGTCTTTCTGCACCCATCTTTCTTTCACGAATAACACCATCTTGATTGCTTTTCAGCATACAAGTGATTGTCTTTCCGGTCTTGCTTGGGATAAGGTCAACAACCGTGCTTGTATATCCATAGTTCCAAACGATAACGTCCCCGGTCTTTAATTCCTTGACTGCCTTTGCTGCCTGCTGATTGTATATTCCTTGAAGTTTAATTGTCATTGCTTTGCCCTCCGTGTTCTGTACTTCTTTAACTGTCTTTATTATATACTTACGGAAGTATAAAAACAATGGGCAAAATAAACAAATATACTTCCGTAAGTTTGTATAATATGTATACTTCCGTAAGATAAAAGAAAAGCCCCAGCAAATGCCGGGGCAGGAATTAAGCTACACCATACAAGCGGGAAGACTTGCGGAAAGTCTTATGGACGCCGCCCGGTGTGCCGTCTGGCTTGACGGTCCAGTGCTGCTGGAAGCTGGAAAAGTCGCTGCAAAGACGAACGGTGATTGTCTTTGGTGTTTCCTTTATGATTTCCACAACGTCCCACAAGAAGCCGTCTGCTTCTGCAAGCTGTGTTCCAATTTTGATTTGTTCTGCCTTAATAATATTCATAGTGCATGACCTCCATAATTTTGATAATGTGGGGCAGCAGTGCCGCCCCCAGATATATTAGCCACGGAAGACCGGGCAAGACTGACCACGAAACATGGTCAAGCGGATTGCGTGTGACAGCTGGGCTTCTGTCATATAGTCAGTGTCAAGGGACTTGCAAAAGTCGATTGCCCACTTGATACCCTGCAAGGTCTGACGGTCAAGTATGGCACGCTTTACGCCCTCACTGGTAGCGGCTGCGTATCTTGCAAGTGTGTTCTCACAAGAGAAAATGAAGTTTGCTGGAATATTGATTGATAATGCGTTCATGGTTTGTACCTCCGTATATTTGAAATATTGTTGTTGCTTCCTTAACTGTCTTTATTATATACTTACGGAAGTATAAAAGCAATCGGCAAAATACACAAATATACTTCCGTAAGATTGTATAAAATGTATACTTCCGTAAGAAAACAAAGTGTGATATACTGATTAAAAACCATAGGAGGTGCAGAAAATGCCAGATACAACAGAAAAGAAGACCATACCCAGAGGACCAGCAGCCACGGCAGCAAAAAATAAATACCGTGACAGCAATTATGACCGCATGGAACTTGCAGTGCCAAAAGGAATGAAAGCACGCATAAAAGAGATTGCAAAAGAACAGGGCTATTCATCACAAAACAACTATGTTGTGGAAGCGGTAAAAGAGAAGTACCAGCGGGACACCGGGGAGGAATTGACGTGGCAGAAAGAATGATTATAGAGCCAGTGAAGAGGATAGCAGAAAATTATCTGGAAACCAGAAACAAGGTGATTGAAAACTGCTGGCACATGATAGTTGGGAACGACACGCCAAAGCAGGAAGACGGCTGGCTTGAAGTAATGAACGATAGACAGACGAAAAACGGGATTGCTAATATATACAACTTTATATATAAAGGGGAAAAAGCACTGACACTGGAAGAAGTACAAGGGTACGGGGCAAACAGGTATTTTATCAGTAGCAAGGAATATACGCTGGCAGATTATATGAGAGCAGTGCAAAATAATTCTGAAAAACTGTGAAAAACTATTGACTTTATACTTCCGTAAGTATATAATAAAGATAGTTAAAGAAGCAACAATACTTTAACGAATACGGCAAGAGAAAGGAGAAAACATGGCAGACAATATGACAGATAAACAGTTTGAAAAAATCTTGAAAATGGTTGAAATGATTTTGGACGGCTGCAAAGACCTTGACGAAGCGAAAGCAAAGGTAAAGGAACTTACAGAAGACCAGAAAAAAGAAAAGTCGGCAGAATAGCCGACAGGGTACAAACAGAGGGGCGGCGGGCTTGCCACCAAAGCCCCAAACTGTTTATATAGATATAATAGCAAGAAAATGTGGCAAGGTCAATATAATTCAATACGGAGGTAGTACAAATGGTGCAGACAATGAAAGAGTACCAGAAAGAATATTTTGAAAAAGAGGGGTACACCATAATTGACAATATGGAAAATGCAATCAGCGCATTTTGTGAGAGATACCCACAACACACAAATGTTGCGGAAGAAAGCATATTGAATGACACAAATTGTGATTGGGTGGTGTTGAATGATGGAAGCGTGGCAGTTCTTCCGGGCGTATTAGAAAAGCCAGTGTGCGAAGTGTCGGAATATTACGGCGACAATGTGTTTATGCTTGTTTCAAGAGTGAATAAGGCATTACAAAGAGCAGGACAACAGGAAAAAGCAGAAGCGTGGAACAGAGAATATAAAGAGCAGCAGGACTATGAAGCGGTTTGGGAATTAGCCAGAAAGTATGTTACAATCATATAAAGTCAATACGGAGGAAAAGCAGATGAAAGAAAGCAAACCTGCGATATGGAACCCAGACAAAGCAATAGAGGGTGTATTTTGTCCGACGTGCGGGAATTGGATTGATGACTACACGGGACAGCCGGAAAACTGCCCGAAGTGCGGGCAAAAACTGTCCGGGTGGATAGATGGGAGAAAACACCCACCAGAACTGCACAAGACAAAATAAAAATAAAGAAGACCCCGGCAGGCAGCAGCCTTGCTGGGGTCTTCTATTTTGTACTAACTTAACACAGCCCACCGGAGCACTGGATTCCAAATCCGCAAAGCTGTTGCTTGAAAGTCTGAAACATTTGAATGAAGAACTGTCAGCTACGATTCTGATGGTAACACATGATTCCTTTACCGCAAGTTATGCCGGTCGCATCCTGTTCATTAAGGACGGTAAAGTATTCCATGAACTTCGCCGTGGAGCAGACAGCCGAAAAGAATTCTTCAACAAGATCATAGATGTCGTAACTTTGCTTGGAGGTGACTTAAATGACGCTCTTTAAGTTATCCCTTAGTAATATGAAGAAAAGCCTGAAGGACTATGCAATCTATTTCTTCACTTTAGTTCTTGGCGTAGCAATCTTCTATATTTTTAATGCGATCGAGACACAGACGGCGATGATGAGGATCTCCAAAGATACCAGAAAAATTGTAGAGCTGATGGCAAATATCATTTCCGGTGTCAGCGTATTCATTGCATTTGTGCTTGGTTTCCTGATAATATATGCCAGCCGATTCCTGATGAAACGGCGTAACAAAGAATTTGGATTGTATCTGCTGCTTGGAATGGGCAAATGGAAGGTATCAAAGATGCTGTTTATCGAGACACTGATCATCGGTCTGGTTTCACTTGGTGTTGGGCTTCTTTCCGGTGTCGGAATTTCCCAGCTTACCAGTCTGTTAGTTGCAAATATGTTTGAAGCGGATATGTCTTCTTATAATTTTGTATTTTCAAGTTCCGCATTTGTAAAGACCTGTTTCTATTTTGCTATCATCTATGTGGTTGTGATTCTGTTTAATACGATCGCGATCGGACGCTGCAAATTGATCGACCTGTTCCAGAGGGGCAGAAGATCAGAGACTGTTAAGATGAAAAATCCGTGGATATCGGTATTCGTATTTCTCCTTTCCGTAGCAGGACTTGGATATGCATATTACCAGATCAATTCAAATACAACAGAGCTCTATATGAAAGATATCTATTTCTGTATCGGGCTTGGATGTGTCTGCACATTTTTGTTTTTCTGGTCGATTTCCGGTATGTTGTTCCGGTTAGTTTCTTCCATGAAACGTGTTTATTATAAAGGGCTGAATTCATTTGTCATCCGTCAGATGAGCAGTCGTGTAAATACAAATGTACTGTCAATCTCGATCATTTGTATTATGTTATTTGTTACGATCTGCGTGCTGACTTCGGCGCTTACGATCCGAAATGGTTTGAATGAGGGGTTAAGAAGGTATGCTACCGTTGATGTAAATATTACCAGACAGGTAAGAAGCTCCGATTATGATGTTGAAGCCGGTAAGGGTGCGGATGAGGATGCTTATTATGATCCGACATGGGATAAACGCGATATTTGCGATATATATAAGGAACATGGAATTGATTTGCCGTCTATGTTTTCAGCCTATGAAGATGTGTATATATACTCATTGCCGGATTTCACATACGGAGATACATTCAGTGAACAGGCAAAGGGTGAGTTCCTTGGTGACCAGCCGGTGTATGGCATGATGGATGTTATGGAAAGAGTCATGACAGTGTCCGATTATAATCGTGTAGCAAAGCTGTGTGGTTTTGAAACTGTGTTGATCAAAGATGATGAATATGGAATCGTGGCAAATTACAAGCAGATGGTGAAATACAGGGATATGTCATTGCAGGCCGGTACGACGATTCAGGTAAATGGTTATGAGCTGAAGCCGGGAATGAACAAATGTCAGGCCGGTGATGTCCAGGTCTCAACGCAGGCCACTAATACCGGTATCATTATTGTGCCGGATGGGGTGCTTACAGGAGTAACTCCGATCTCTGAAATCTTGCTTGCAATCTATAATACGACCGATACGGATAAGATCATGGCAAGAAATGAACATATCAATCTGGATGATGACCCGGATGTCAGGCTGAGTCTGAATACGAAAGAAAATGTAAAAGCTGCCAGTATCGGACTTGGCGCGATCGCATCCTTTATCGGCTTATATATTGGAATGATCTTCCTGATCTCCGGTGCAGCGATCCTTGCATTAAAGGAATTGTCAGAAAGCACCGATAATGTGGAACGATATAAGATGCTTCGAAAGTTGGGTGTGGATCAGAAGATGATCAATCATGCGTTATTTGCACAGATGGGTCTGTTCTTCCTGTTTCCGCTTGCACTTGCAGTCATTCATTCAATATTTGGATTGAAATTCAGCAGACAGATCCTTTCGCTGATGGGAGCAGATGACATGGGAGCAGCCATGCTTATGACTGTTGTTGTTCTGGTTGTGATCTATGGCGGATATTTCCTGATCACCTATTTCAGTGGCAGAAAGATCATCAGTGAACAGTAGGGTTTCCTTGACGATGACAATATCTCGCGGTATAATTGGGGGCAGGATTATCGAACGAAGAAATGAAGGAGACTTTTTAAGATGAGTAGAATTATTTTAACCGGTGACCGTCCTACAGGACGACTTCACGTTGGACATTATGTTGGTTCCCTTTCTGAGCGTGTAAAGCTTCAGAATTCAGGAAACTATGACGAGATATATATAATGATCGCAGATGCACAGGCACTTACAGATAATGCCGAGCATCCGGAGAAGGTAAGACAGAACATTATCCAGGTTGCACTTGATTATCTGGCATGTGGGATCGATCCTGAGAAATCAACGATCTTCATTCAGTCCATGGTCCCGGAACTGACAGAATTATCTTTCTATTATATGAATCTCGTTACAGTATCTCGTGTACAGAGAAATCCTACTGTAAAATCCGAGATCAAGATGCGTAATTTTGAAGCAAGTATTCCGGTTGGATTCTTCTGCTATCCGATCAGTCAGGCAGCAGATATCACGGCTTTCCGTGCAACAGAAGTGCCGGTTGGTGAAGATCAGCTTCCTATGCTGGAACAGTGCAAGGAGATCGTTCACAAATTCAATTCCGTATATGGCGAAACTCTGACAGATCCTGAGATCGTATTACCGTCTAACAAAGCGTGTCTCAGGCTTCCGGGTATCGATGGAAAAGCAAAGATGAGCAAATCTCTTGGCAACTGCATCTATCTTTCCGATGAAGCAGATGAAGTAAAGAAGAAGGTTATGTCCATGTATACAGATCCAAATCATATCCGTGTGGAGGATCCGGGACAGATTGAGGGAAATTCCGTATTTACATATCTGGATGCGTTCTGTCGTCCGGAGCATTTTGAACAGTTCCTGCCGGATTATAAGAATCTGGATGAACTGAAGGAGCATTACAGTCGTGGTGGTCTTGGTGATGTTAAGGTGAAGAAGTTCCTGAACAATGTATTACAGTCAGAGCTTACACCGATCCGTGAACGTCGTAAGATGTGGGAGAGCCGTATTCCGGATGTTCTTGACATCTTAAAGGCAGGAAGCGAGGCTGCACAGAAGAAAGCAGCAGCAACTCTTCATGATGTACGTTCTGCTATGAAGATCAATTACTTTGATGCAGACGGGCTGGAGAATGATTATAAATAAAATTGACAGACATAAGAGGACGGTCGTGAAAACGGCCGTCCTTTTGTCGTACAGCAAAAAGTTGGAAAAGTTGCAAAAATGGAGCATAATAAGGTTGGAAAAGTTGCAAAAATAAGGCATAATATGAGTGGAAAAGTTGCAAAAAATGTTCCTGGATCGGATGAAGTTAGAGCAAACGATATATAAATTAGATCTGACAGGTTTACAGGGGTAAAATAAATATATGGGGAGACACCGGATATGAAAAAGACGATTTTATTATTAGGGGCAGTTGGAGTGCTTATGATGACAGGGTGTGCCGATGAAGGTATCACGACAGATTATGGAGAATGGGTAGCTACATCCGAATACAGTATGGATGGAACAACTGAGAATTACCGGACAATAGAAGTAGATGCGACAGCGGAGAAGACAGAAGCAGCATCAGAAAAAGAAGCGGGGGGAAGTTCAGATCATATGAATACACAGAAAAAAGACAGCACAACAGAAAAGGCAGATGGGACAGAGAAAGCGAGATATTCGTGCGAGAATTATACATTTTATAGAGTAAATGATGATGTGGACCTGGCAGGCAGTTATTTGTTGTTAAATGTGTATGAGGACGAAGCACTTGCAGAATATCATGGCCTGTTCATTGGTCAGATCGTTACATTATTTGGCGATAAGGAGACAACCGAGAATAATGAGGAGTTACTGGACTATACGATCGCGGCAGAAGATAAGGATGGTAAGGTGATCTATCTGACTTTATATTATGGGGCGTCAGGACCGGCGATCGGTGGCTTTGATGGTGACGAATATATGGCGGCTGCAGAAGAGCTGGAGAAGCTTGTCAGAACGACAGAGCCGATTGACTATGAGTGCACCAGTGTCTATGAGGATCTCGGCATGACGATCCGAATGGGAACCAGAAATGGACGGGGTTTTTATGAAACCGAGATGCCGGAAGGTATGGAAGACTTTTATAATGATATGTATTAATGAAAGACAATCGGATAAAAAGAAAACTGTATGAAACACATACAATAAGGTATAATGAATACAGACAGATCAACCCATATGTAAGACAGCGGTTTTATATATGATATAAATATGGGGAGGCAAAGTGGAAAGAAAACTGAAGAAGAAAATCTTTTTTCAAAGGAATAAAAATACCAGACAGATGACGATGACGATTAATGTAGCTGTTTTTTTAGCCTTGATTTTAGAAACCGTTATATTATATGTTATTAATTTACAGGATTACAAAAGAACATCCCAGATGCTGATGAACCAGACGATGGAAGTAATTGAAAAAAATGACAGCCGGGAGAAAGAAATGCTGGAATCCTTAAAAGAGGATTATAAGGTTCGTGTCAATGCAGTTGCCTATATATTGGATGCAAAACCGGAGGTTGAAAATGATCTTAATGAGCTGAAAAAGATTGCAGCATTTATGTCTGTAGATGAGATCCATTTATTTGATGAAAATGGAGTTATTTACGGTGGAACCATTCCAAAGTATTATGGCTACAGTTTTGATTCAGGAGAGCAAATGGCATATTTTACCCCCATGCTTCAGGATAAAGATCTGACAATGTGCCAGGATGTTACGCCAAATACATCTGAGGGGCGAAGCATGATGTATGCAATAACCTGGAATAATTCCGGAACAAAGATGATCCAGGTAGGAATAGAACCGAAGCGCCTGATTGATGAGATGAATCAGAATCAGATATCGGTAGTTATTTCCAATATGCCGATGTATACAGGCATCAATATATTTGTTGCGGATAGTGGAGATGGCAAAATCCTTGGAAGTACAAAAGCAGCAATGGTTGGTAAAACGCTGAATGATGTCGGTATATCCCGTGATAAGGTTACTGAACAGGCAGATGTCCCTGCAATATGCTACAGGAACATAGATGGTATTGTGAGCCGGTGCGCTTTCGACCGGACAGATGACTATATCGTTGTGGTTACCTGCAATTTACTTTCGAATATAAAGACAGATGTTATCATAATGGTGATTATGATCGTGTATTTCATAATTGCTGCGAAAGCACTCGCAAGTATGTTTACAAAGCTTGACAGGGTAAGGCGCAGTGCCTATACAGATGAACTGACAGGGTGCTTTAACCGGAAAGCATATCAGGAGAATGTGGAAGAATACTGGAAATCACCGGATATGGTATATATATCCATGGATGTCAATGGATTGAAAAAGGTAAATGATCATCAGGGGCATGCGGCAGGCGATGAATTGCTTCAGGGAGCTGTGGAGTGCATGATGAAGAGCTTTAACGGATATGGACGGGTATACAGATTTGGCGGTGATGAGTTCGCAGCAATTGTGTTTGCAGATAGCAGAAGACTCAAAAAGATTATAGATGATTTTAAGGAACGGATGAACAAATGGTCCGGAAAGAAAGTATCAGATGTATCTGTGTCTCTGGGATATGCGGAGAAGTGCGAAAGACAGTGGGAGAATTTTGAGGAACTTGCAGAGCAGGCGGATGAGAGAATGTATGTCTGTAAGGCAGAATACTACAGTAAAAAGGGAGAAGACCAGAGAAAATTGCAGGCGGCACATAATGCACTTACAAAGCTATATACTAAAGTACTTATCATTAATCTTACACAGAATTCATATCAGATTGTAAGTATTGACAGAGAAAGCTTAAAGAACAGTGTGTTTTCGGCAAAGCTTTCAGACTGGTTTGAGACATTTGCAAATTCAGATGAATTGCATCCGGATGACAGACAGGCATTTTTGCAGAAGACTGCACTTCAAAATCTAAAAAAGAATATCAATGGCACCGGAAAGTCATACAGCATCATATACAGGAGAAAATATGGCGAAGAGTATAAGGATACAATGATGGAGATCCTGGCTGCGGAAGACTATACGGATGATAGTCAGGTATGTTACCTCTGTGTAAGATGTCTTGGTTAGTGTAAAAATTGTTAGAAAATTTTTCTAATTTCAAGAAAATTCTGTGAAATGGCTTGTATTTCATACTTCCTGCGGTAAAATATAGATAGGAACAACGGAAAAGTTGTGCCGAGTTAAAAGTGGGAAGGAGACTGATATGAAAAAAAGAAGTCATTTATTTGTAACCAGAGAAATCATAGAACAGGTTCCACAGAACAAAAGGAAGTGGTTATTGTTAGGCAGTATTCTGCCGGATATATTGGTTCATACCTATATTAAGAAGCATACCTGGAAAAGTTCATTTGATAATACAGTGAACCGGATACAGAAGCTGGAAGAAAAGGGGAAGAACAGCAGATATTCTTTCCTGAAACTCGGATATGTACTTCATTATGTGGAGGATTTCTTCACATATGCGCATAACTCCATTTTTGAAGGCGGATTTTCTGAACATGTTGCATATGAAAGTGGATTTCAGAAGTTTTTATTTGGACATGGACATGTAGAACAGGAAGAAACGAGCCGGATCGGGGAAATGGTTCATTCCGTGGAGGAAGCGGTCGAGTATCTGAAGAAAAACCATGCACTGTATATGACGGAGGCCGGAGATAATGAAACGGATGCACGCTATATTCGGAATGCATCAAAAACCATTGGTACGTTTCTGGTACGGGCATTTGCCATGAACAGTGTGGCAGCAGAGGAGTATGTTCCGGCATACGCGCTTGCTCCATCCTATCGAAAATAAAAGGCAGAGCAATCTGATATAAAAGGATAATTATGACTGCCAATGAAAAATATGAAGTCACCTGATACTTTGCATTGTATCAGGTGACTTTTTATCTGATGTGTTCGGCAATCACTGATACCACGATTCCCAGAACCGCGGAAAGCAGGATCAGAGAGATCGCTGACAGCTTCTGCTTCCATTTGCGCCGGATGAAGAAATAGATTCCTGCAAGCAGGCACAGAATAATGATAGCAGGGATATTCACATCATATTCGGATAAGCTGACATACCCGGTAGACTTTAACAGCATGTTGATTCCGGTTGCAAGGATCAGGGCCAGGATAACCGGTTTGATGCCATACAGAAAGCCCTGCACGTAGGTATTTTTCGTCAGATTTTTTATAACTGCGGCAATTAATAATATAATGAAAAAGGACGGCGTGATGACACCGAGAGTAGCGACGATACCGCCCGGAAGTCCTGCCTGCGTCGATCCGACATAGGTCGCCATGTTGACTGCGATCGGACCCGGTGTAGATTCACAGACACCGATAAAATTGTAAAAGGCATCTTCACTCATCCAGTTATGGCGGATGACAGCATCCTGGATCAGCGGTATCATGCCGAAGCCGCCTCCGAAGCTGAACAGTCCTACTTTAAAGAATTCAATAAACAATGTCAGATATATCATTTGTCTGCATCCTCCTTTCGGATCCTTTTAAAAGAGGTACAGAAAATTCCGATGATGCCGCCTGCGAGGATCAGAAGAATTGCATTAACGGATTTGGAAAGCAGTTCTCCGATCACCATGATTATAAAAGTAACTACAAATACAAGAACCGGTATTTTTTTTCGGTCGAGTGTTTTCATCATGCTGATTCCGGTTGTAAGGATCAGAAAAGCAACGGCACATTTAATGCCAACGAAGGCATATGCTACATATTTATTTGCAATGAAAGCATCAAAAAACAGAGAAATGACAAATATAATAATAACGGATGGGATACAGACACCGAGGGTGGCTGCCAGACTTCCGCGGAAGCCTCTTTGTTTATAACCAACAAAAGTAGCGAGGTTGATCGCCAACGGCCCGGGTGTTGATTCAGCGATCGCAATCACTTCGATCAGTTCGTCTTCCGTGAGCCAGTTTCGTTTTGCAACTACTTCTTCCCGGATCTGTGCGATCATCGCATAACCGCCTCCAAATGTAAATAATCCGATTTTGAAAAAATTAATAAATAAAGAAAATAACATATCAAATCCTCCAGACAGGAGTATAACACAGAATCAAACTAAACTTTAAATAAAATTTTCAAATATCACTGTACATATAGGAAAAAGATGTTACAATCAAGATTGACGCTATAATAAAGTGAGCGTTTTATGCACAAAAAGTATGTATAATATATAGCCGAAGTCGGTGGAGGTAAGTGATGTTTAAGCAACGAGGCGCGAAGAAAACGGGTCTTAATATATTGATCATAGGATGCGGTAAGGTCGGAACGGCACTGACCAGACAGTTATGCAAGGAAGGGCATGATATAACAGTCATTGATAAAAATGCGGATAAGGTTGAGATGAACGTCAATCAGTATGACGTTATGGGAATCTGCGGAAATGGTGCAAGCTACAGCGTGCTGATGGAAGCCGGTGTGGAGAATGCCGATCTTGTGATCGCGGTAACAAATTCTGACGAGCTGAACCTGCTTTGCTGTACGATCGCAAAACAGGGACGTGACTGCGCAACGGTAGCGCGTGTCAGAAATCCGGACTACAGCAAGGAGATAAAATATCTGAAAAAGAGTCTGGGACTTACCATGGTCATCAATCCGGAGCTTGAAACAGCAACGGAGGTTGCGCGTGTACTTTATATGCCGACAGCTCTGGAGATCAATTCCTTTGCACATGGTCAGGCAGAGATGACGAAGATCAAGATTCCGGAGCATAATATGTTAGACGGACTGTCTGTGGCACATCTTGGTCAGCAGCTTATGGATCGAGCGAAGAATATCAATATTCTGATTTGTGCGGTTGAAAGAGATGGAGAAGTCTATATTCCATCCGGTCATTTTAAACTGCATGCAGGAGATGTTCTTTCGTTTGTAGGATCCCGTCCGATGAGCCGTGCATTTCTTGATTTTATCGGATTCAAGACAAATCGTGTCAGTGATGCGATGATCGTCGGCGGTGGTGACGTTGCATATTATCTTGCAAGTCAGTTGATCAATATGGGAATCAATGTAAAGATCATTGAGAAAGAGAAGGATCGTTGTGAGCGACTCAGTATTCTGCTTCCGAAAGCAGTTATTATCAATGCAGACGGAACCGATCAGGACGTATTAAAGGAAGAAGGCTTAAGCAATGCAGAATCCTTTGTTGCTTTAACCGGGATTGACGAGGAAAATATCCTCCTGACACTGCATGCCAGACATGTTTCGGATGCAAAGACCATCACGAAGATCAACCGTAGTAATTTCAAGGAAATAATTAATAATCTGAACCTCGGAAGTGTATTTTATCCGAGTTTTATTACAGCGGAGACTATTACTGCTTATGTTCGTGCGAAATCAAATACACGTTCCATGAACAGCAGTGTGCAGACGTTATATCATATGTTTGATTTCCGGGTAGAGGCGATCGAGTTCCGTGTGGATGAAGTATCCGAGGTAACGGGTAAGCCACTGATGGATCTGAAGTTAAAGAAGGATGTGCTGATCGCGTTTATCAATCGAAACGGTACGATCATTACACCATCCGGGCATGATACGATCGAAGTCGGGGATACCGCTATGGTAGTAACGACCCATACAGGATTTAATGATATCAGGGATATTCTGGTATAAGTAATGAGTATTTTTGTAAAAGGGAAAATAGGAAGCTATGAATCGGTCAATGATTTTATACGTAGTCGGACATGTGGTCATGCTGGAGGGGGTTATGCTTCTTCTGCCATGTCTGGTTTCGTTGATTTATCAGGAAAGTGAAGGAATTGATTATCTGGTGATGGCAGTTATCTGTATGCTGCTTGGAGCCATCATTGTAAAACATAAACCTAAAGTAAATGTATTCTATCTGAAAGAGGGTTGTATCGCTACAGCATTGAGTTGGATAGCACTGAGTATATTTGGTGCACTTCCAATGTGCATATCAGGAGATATCCCATCTTTCACAGATGCGTTATTTGAGACGATCTCCGGTTTTACAACCACAGGAGCCAGTATCTTAAACGATGTGGAAGTACTATCACGGACGACGTTGTTCTGGCGAAGCTTTACACACTGGATCGGTGGCATGGGTGTGCTGGTGTTTCTGCTTGCGGTATTGCCGCTTAGTGGCGGATCAAATATCAATCTGATGAAAGCAGAGAGCCCAGGACCTTCTGTTGGTAAGCTTGTACCGAAGATCAAGTATACGGCACGAATATTATATGTTATCTACATTGTATTAACGGCTATAGAGATCATCTTGTTAATAGCCGGGAAAATGCCGGTATTCCATGCATTCTGTACCGGATTCGGAACAGCGGGTACAGGTGGATTCGGAACAAAGAATGATAGCTTTGCCAGCTTTTCGCCATATCTGCAGTGGGTGGTAACGATCTTTATGATCTTATTCGGCGTGAATTTTAATGCATACTATCTGGTTTTATTTGGCAATATCAAAAAGGCATTGAAGATGGAGGAGGTGCGAACCTATTTCCTCATTATTGTGGCAGCAATCGTAGTTCTTGTATTGAATCTGATTCATACAATGGATGGATTCTGGACAGTACTCCGTCATGCATCGTTCCAGGTCGCTTCGATCATAACAACAACCGGATTCTCCAGTGTGGATTTTGACCTGTGGAACCAGACATGTAGGACGATACTGGTTATTCTGATGTTCATTGGTGCATGTGCAGGCAGTACCGGTGGTGGTATCAAGGTATCCCGATTTATCATCGTGGTAAAAAGTGTGATAAAAGAGTTGAATTCCTATCTGCATCCAAAGAGTATCAAGAAGATCAAAATGGACGGCAAGCCGGTAGAGCATGAAGTGGTACGTGCGGTAAATGTATATTTTATAACATTTATCATCCTGTTTACAACATCCGTACTGCTGATCTCCTTTGAGGGAAAAGATATGACATCAAACTTTACTGCGGTTGCGGCAACGATCAATAACATCGGACCGGGACTGGAGCTGGTAGGACCAACGAAGAATTTTAATGTATATGGTACATTTTCCAAATATGTGTTGATGTTCGATATGCTTGCCGGAAGACTGGAGCTGTTCCCATTGCTCTTGTTGTTCTATCCGCCGGCATGGAAAGAATTACTGGCGGTCAGACGCAGAAAATAACAGGCCAATTAATGACCGGATATATGATGTACATGATATTAAAATGTGCTGCAGCAGGTTTAGGAAAACAAATCAAGATAACTGCGTACCTGAAATGCGGTCATCAGTTCAAAACGAGTGGACGGATCATCTAAGGCAAGATGTAAGTCCTCTCTTAATATACGAACACGATAATTGACGGTGTTCCTGTGACAGAACAGGGCACCGGCAATTTTTTGTATACTGCCATCACAGAGCAGATACTGATAGAGCGTTTCCAGATAATTCGTATGGTGCTGCTCATCGTATGTAATGATGGAGCCCAGGGTATCATTTACATATTCTCTAAGAACATCCATATCACTTACAGATAAAAGAAGCTTATAGAATCCCATATCATCGAAGAAGAACAGGCTACTGTTCTTTTTTTGTGCCATCAGGGCGGCGCACTGTCCCTGTAAAAATGCCTGACTTAATCCGGTCAGGTCTTTGGTTGGCGAACTGATTCCGATATACATGGAAGTTGTTCCGGCAGATTCACCCATATGATACAGAAGCCGGCTAAGCTCCTGTTCGAGCCGTTCATTTGACCGCGCGGGGCAGATCAGCAGAGTATAGTCGGTGCCGCCTACAAATGTATATGGCAGATTATAGATTCCGACCAGACGTGTCAACAGATTCTGAAGAAAACTTCCGGCGGTGTTGGCATAAGCGGGTGGGGTGGAGAAACGATCGGAGTGTGGGATAGAGGTATTTGTCAGTGCAATGGATGGTTCCACGGATGCTGTAGCTCTCAGATCTGATATATATACGAGATGGTATTGTGCATCTCCTTGAAAACCATGTTCATATAAGACAGGCAGGCTGATCTCCATCAGGGCTTTGTCATTTGGGTGAAGGATCACGCGCGAAAGTGCAGTTGAGATAGCCTGACTGGTCTGTGTATCGTCAAATATCCGATTGTAATAATCGTGCGTAATATCGAAGATCCGTGTCTCCCATGGCATAAGAAAGAGCGGGTAATGCTTCCGGTCGCACAGCATACGGATACGGTCGGAGATATCGGAACGGTTCAGATGTCCCCCAATATTGATAATAAGGCCGCAGGTTTTATGCTCGATCAGCCCTTTGATGAAGTTATATAACCAGTATTCATTTCCACACAGGACGCCGGTCGTAATGATCAGTTCACCGCCGTGCAGGAATTCCAGTGTGCCGGGATCTTCTGATATATAGACCCAGTTCATGAGGTTATCCAGCCCTTCTTCTCCTGCGATCAGATCCAGACCATAGGTGCTTTTTGTCTCTTTATATAAATCTCTTAATAATATTGCCATGTTTAAGATTCCTTTCTTGGCAGCGTTTGATAATTATTACTCGTCTATGGATAAGAAGTCAGTTTGACCCAAATGTGATATGTGTGTATTGAGTCGGTTGCAGCTTGTTGCTTTGAAGCAGTTTGTGTATGTCTGTCCGAAATATACTTAATTATATAAGGCGTTTGCCGACTGCTACTTAATATATTAAACCATTGATTTGTGCTACTTATTACAATAACCCAACAATATCATAGAAAATATATGCCTGTCAAACATATACTTGTGCTAACAGCACAAAGCGGGGCGGAAGTTTTGTGCTGGCGGGATATGGTGATCGGTTTTTATGAATGGCATACTGTAGAAAATTTACAAGAGCAAATAAATGAACGGCACAGATATAAAGGCCGTCCGTATAAGAAGATGGAGGATGATACATATGTTAAGAACAGATTTACCGGAAATAATAACAGAGACTTTACCCGGTCCTAAGGCACAGGCAATTATAGACAGAAGAGCGCAGGCAGTTCCAAATGCGATCCGTTGTGGATATCCGGTCGTTATAGAACGTGGTGAAGGCGCCATGATCGAGGATGTCGATGGCAACAAGTTCTTGGATTGGATCGGTGGTGTCGGGGTATTGAATATCGGATTTTCCCAGCCGGAAGTCGTTGAAGCAGTAAAAGCACAGGCAGATAAATATTTCCACGGCATGTTCAATGTCGTAACACATGAAGGCTATGTAGCGCTCGCAGAGAAGTTATCCGGCATTGCACCTGTAAAGGGCGACAGCAAGAAAGCCTTCTTTGCAAATAGTGGAGCAGAAGCAGATGAGAATGCCGTTAAGGTAGCAAAGGCATATACAAAACGTCCGAATATCATCGTATTCTCCGGTGCATTCCATGGAAGAACACATTTTACAATGGCAATGACATCTAAGAAAGCATATGCAAAGGATATGGGACCGTTAGCAGCCGGCGTGTTCCGTGCACAGTTCCCATATTATTATAGAAATCCGGAAGGAATGCCTGAGGATAAGGCAGTTGATTACTATATCAAATCTATCTACGATGTATTTGAACAGTGTGCAGCAGCAGACACGATCGCAGCGATCGTTGTTGAGCCGCTTCAGGGCGAAGGTGGTTTCATTCCTGCTCCGATCGAATGGGTAAAAGCAGTTCGTAAGATCTGTGATGAAAATGGTATCCTGCTGATCGCAGATGAGGTACAGAGCGGTTTCTGCAGAACCGGTCGTATGTTTGCTTCTGTTTACTGGCAGGAGGCAGGTGTAGAGCCTGATATCATCGCAACAGCAAAATCCATTGCAGCAGGTGTTCCATTGTCGGCAATTATTGCAAGAACTGAGGTTATGGATGCAGTTCCGGCAGGAACGATCGGTGGAACCTATTGTGGAAATCCACTGGCATGTGCCGCATCCTTAAAGACGATCGAGATTATGGAGAGAGATCATCTGGCAGAGCGTTCCTGTGAGATCGGTAAAAAAGTGACAGAGCGTTATCTGGAAATGCAGAAGAAATATCCGGTTATCGGTGATGTCAGAGGACTTGGCGGTATGATCGGTATCGAATTCGTAAAAGATCAGGAAACAAAAGAACCGGATGCAGCATTTACATCTGACCTGATCCAGACTTGTGCGAAGAAAGGTCTGTTAGTAGAAGGCGCAGGAACTTACAACAATGTAATCCGTTTCCTTGCACCGCTTGTCATGACAGATGAGCAGCTTGCAGCCGGTCTTGATATTTTTGAAGCATCCATCAAAGAATGTCTGAACCACTAAAGAAATCTTAACATAAACAAAACAACAATCCTTATATATATGAATCGCACAAACAACCGCTGTGGCGAGACAATCCCTAGGGTCAATCCCTAGACGCTGTCTTACCATAGCGGTTATTTTTATATTCCCCTCTGGTTCCTAGCGGTATGGATATTCATGATGTTGTGAGGCAAATTATTATCTGGTATCCCCTCTGACTGGCAATTGGTATGGTTATCCATGACATTGTGAGTATTTCGTCGTGAGATGCACATTGGCAGCGAATGCGGGCGCATGTCTGAGTCCGTAGGACGAGTTTGCGCAGGAGCATGAGCGAATCAGCCATGTGCATCGAACAGAAAACGGAACAAGTCATGATAACCATACCAATTGCCAGTCGGAGGGACTGCCTTTAAACAAATCTTAACGCCTCTGCAATAGAGATGATGGCATTTTGATGCATTTGGATGCTATAAACATGGAGTAAACTCTGGAAAAAGGAGAATTATGTAAAAAGACGGGAGGTATGTAGGGAAAATTGAAGAAATTGTGGCTTAGAATAGTATTATTCATAGCAGGATTTGCAGGAGTATTCATATTTCTGTATCCATTTGTTACGAAGGGGATTAAAAACATAGGAAATCTTACGGGAGTTGTTCTTGGTATCTGCCTGATCTTATATGCGGCATGGTTCCACAGGGTGAATTGCCGGGTGAAAAAATGGCTGACCCGGACTACCGGAAAAGTAATATGCGGGATCGTTTTGCTGATTGTATTAGTTGCAGTTGGATTTGCGGCAGCAGGAACGATATGCATGGTACGGGCATCGAAGACAGCACCGAAGGATGAAACTGTCATGATCGTGCTTGGCTGTGGTGTAAATGGCGACCGACCAAGCCTGATGTTGACGGAACGCTTAGATGCAGCGTATGATTATCTGAATACACATGAAGAGGTTGTGGGTATTCTGTCCGGAGGACAGGGAAAAGGTGAGAATATCAGTGAAGCGGAGTGCATGTACCGGTATCTGACAGAAAAGGGAATTGCAAAAGAACGTTTATATAAGGAAGAACGGTCAACTTCGACCAGAGAGAATCTTCTGTACTCAAAGAAGATCATGGAAGAGGAACATCTGGATTTCCGGGTCATTATTGTAACAAATGAATTTCATGAATACCGAGCATCTGTTATCGCAGAACATACAGGTATAACACCATCGGCGGTGTGCGGGAAAACAGCGTGGTGGTTACTGCCAACTTATTATCTGAGGGAGCTTTACGGAATCGTCTTTGAATGGATTTTTTAGATAGCTTAAACAAAAAACTTAAGAATCTTAAAAATTTGGATACAAAATGGATGTAATTTTTTGATATAACCTGACTTAACAAATCTTAACAACACCTGACGCATACTTGAATTATAGATGCAAATGCTATAATGTGTGGATGGTTATTGAAAATTAAAATCAGGACATATTGGAAAAAGAGAGGATATGGTTATGATTTTAGACAATGACAAAAGAATAGATGAAAAGATAAAAGGTGCTATGCAGCCTGAAAATGCAGAGAAGATACTGATCGTTGATGATGAAAAGGATATAAGAAAGCTGGTTGGAATCTATCTGAAGAGACAGGGATATCAGATTCTGGAAGCCGAAAACGGAAAACAGGCGATTGATCTGGTGAGAGAGAATTCCGATATCGATCTGATCATTATGGATATTATGATGCCTGAAATGTCAGGAACTGAGAGTTGCTCTGCCATTCGAGAATTTTCATCTGTTCCTGTGCTGTTTTTAACAGCCAAGACGCAGGAGCCGGATAAGAATGAGGCATATGATACAGGTGGAGATGATTTCTTAAGCAAGCCATTTGAACAGAGTGAACTGGTTCGAAAGGTGAAAGCACTTATCCGTCGGTATAATATATATAAAGGAAGAGAGGATAACAATGATGGTATTCTCCGAGTCGGAGCAATATCGATCGATCCGTATAAACGTGTTGTGACGAAAGACAATGAAGTTATCCATCTGACGGATAAAGAATTTGCATTGCTGTTTTTCCTTGTGAAGAATCGTGGAAGATCCTGGAATCTGGATGAATTATATGAGAACATCTGGCAGGAAAAATATCTTCCGTCCTCATCAAATACGGTTATGGTACATGTATTAAGACTTCGGCAGAAGATCGAGGATAATCCGGCACAACCGGAAATCATCAGAACCATATATGGAAAGGGCTATCAGGTGGATTAACAGCCGGTAGAAAGTATGCGGTATGAAGGACAGAGCAGAACAGAAAAGATTTGAAAAAGATGCAGAAAAAAGGCTTACATTAAATACAAAGCTGATTCTTGTAATAGCAGGAAGCCTGTTGCTTGCGGTCGTATTGTTCTTTATCTGGCTGAAGACAACCGTATATGTGATTGATAAGAAATATCTGAACGAGGCAACTGTAGCACGGAGAACGGAAGAAAAGATTGACCGTTTCTCTGATTATGTCAGTAAGAATAAAGTTAAATCCACAGATATGAATGCTATTCTCAGTTGGCAGCGGGAAGAGGGAAGTGTATATCTTCTGGTTTACCAGAATGAGAATGTAATATATGATTCAACAAAGCAAAAAAGACGAACCATGGTGGAACGTTTTTTTAATAAAATATCCAATGGGAATCAGAAAGGCAGAAAGCTTGCAGAGTCTGAAGAAGACAAAAGGCAGATGCTGAATAACATCAAAAGCAAACATTTGCTTGAGATTTATCGGAAGAAAGCAGAGTCAAAAAAACAGGAAGAACGATCAGATCAGAGTATCTTCGATGATACGTCCTCTACGGAGACGGATTATACAGAGACGATTCCGTCCAATGCTTCGGATGTGGAAGACTTTGCATCCCAGTATGGCAGTTATGCATTCTATTCGGTTCGTTTTGAAGATGGATTATATGATGTCTGCATCGTAGATTATTCTGAGAAAAAGGTCTATTACATATGGGTGACGATAGGCTTTCTGGTATGTTCATTTATATTTATGTTGTTGGTTATGCTCTATAACGGCCGGGTAGTAAGGCGTGTAAAGAGATTGACACATGAGGTGTCAAAGATAAAGAAAACAGATATCAATGCGACGATTACGAAGTCGGGACATGACGAGATCCTGACACTTGCTGAGAATATAGACAGCATGAGAAATTCGATCATTGATCAGATGAGTAAGGAAAAAGAAGCATGGCAGGCGAACCGGGATCTGGTCACAGCGATGGCGCATGATATCCGGACACCGCTTACGGTGTTAAGCGGATATCTGGATCTGCTTGAGACAGGGGAATTTGAATCTGACGAAGAGTACAAACAGTATGTTGATATATGCGTTGCCAAAGCAGGACAGTTGAAAGATCTGTCAGACAAGCTGTTCCGATATTTCTTCGTTTATTCCGGGCATACCGATGAACTGAAAATGGAAGTTTATCATGCAAAGGAGTTTTTCCGGCAGATGATCGGAGAATATATGTGCCTGCTTGAAGAAAAGGGAATCACTTTCCGGATCACAACAGAGGACAATTCACCGCTGATAAAGATCGATGCCCCATATCTGAAACGATTGTTTGATAATATATTTATAAATATAAGAAAATATTCTGATTACAGCAAGCCGGTAGATATCACATATCACACAACCGAATCGAAGGTAGAGCTGGTGATCAGTAATTATATAAATAAAAACAGAAATGAAGCTGAAAGTACCAGAATTGGACTCAAAACCTGTGAGAAGATCGCACAGGAAATGGAAATAGAGTTTTCAGCAAATGAGAAAAAAGACAGATATACAGTCAGGCTGATATTTGTAATTGTAAAGTAAAGGAGGTCCAGAGATACTCTGGAACAGATGTCTATGAAGAATGTACTGGAATTTATTGAAAGATCAGCAGAAAAGTATCCGGATAAGTTGTCTGTAGCCGATATAAACGGCGGTTTGACTTATAAGGAACTGGAACAGACAGCAAAACAGATTGGTGCATGGTTGTATCAGGGACTTGGCGGATGTAAGAACCGTCCGGTTGTCGTACTTCTTGATAAGGAACCGAAGAGCGTTGCGGCTTTTATGGGAGTTGTGTACAGTGGGAACTTTTATGTGGTTATAGATGCAGAAATGCCGGTAGACAGAGTGAATAAGATCTTAAAGGCATTGCAGCCGGAAGCTGCTGTAACAGACAGCAAGCATCTGGATAAGGCTGCAGAGTTACAGGTTGAGACAGAGGATGGTCAGGGATATGGACTTAAACTCTTTAATATGGATGAGCTGGATCAGACTATAGAACAGAGCTGCCTTGCAGATGTCAGAGCACATATGATCGATACAGATCCGGTATATGCATTATTTACCTCAGGTTCAACAGGTGTTCCGAAGGGGGCTGTTATATCACATGCGAATATCCTTTCCTATATTACATGGTATACGGAAGCATTTGATATTAACGAGACGACAATATTTGGTAATCAGACGCCGTTTTATTTCAGTATGTCAGTCTCGGATTTATATAGCACATTGAAAAATGGTGCAACATTGTATATAATACCAAAAGCTTATTTCTCGTTCCCGATCAAGCTTATGGAGTTTCTGAATGAGAAAAAGGTCAATACGATCTACTGGGTTCCGTCGGCACTTTCGATCATTGCAAACTATAAGATGTTTCGGTATGCTGAGCTTCCGGAGTTGAAAAAAGTATTATTTGCCGGTGAGGTTATGCCGACCAGGCCATTAAATTACTGGATCGAGAATCTGCCGGATGCCATGTATGCCAATCTGTTTGGCCCGACAGAGACGACGGATATCTGTACTTATTATGTGGTAAACAGAAAGTTCCGTGATGATGAGCCGCTTCCGATGGGAAATGCATGTAACAACTGTGATGTATTTGTACTTGGTGAAGATGGCAAGGTGGTTTCACCGGAGATCAATCCTGAGACAGGCTTCAGTGCAGAAGGAGAATTATATGCCAGAGGTTCATTTGTCGCTCTTGGATATTATGGAAATGCAGAAAAGACAAAGGAAGCATTTGTTCAGAATCCGTTGAATCCGAATTATCCGGAGCTGATCTATAAGACCGGAGATCTTGTCAAATATAATAAATATGGAGAACTGGTCTACATCTCAAGAAAAGATTATCAGATCAAGCATATGGGCTATCGTATCGAGCTTGGTGAGATCGAGGCGGCTGCCGGTGCGATCGAGGGTATCAGAAGTTACGCATGTATCTATGATGATGCAGAAGACAAGATCGTATTTATATATGAAGGAAAGAAACTGGATGACGCATTCCTGCTTGGAGAGTTCAAGAAGAAGGTTCCGCATTATATGGAACCGAACCAGTTTGTAAGAGTGAAAAGTATGCCACATAATCAAAATGGAAAGATTGATCGTAAGTGGCTGAAAAATAATTATAAATTATAAAAAAGTGAGGACAAAGAAATGGAAGAATTATTAGAGATTTTAAATGAAGTAAAGCCCGGAGTTGATTTTGCAAATGATACAGATCTGGTTGGCCATGGTATACTGGATTCTATTACAATGGTAACACTGGTGCTTGAGCTTAACGATGCATTTGACATCGAGATCACACCTGTAGATATCGTACCTGAGAACTTCAAAACAGTTCAGACGATCTATGATATGATCCAGAGATTAAGTGACGACTAGGGAGTAAAATAATGTCATATACATCGATAGCTTATTTAGGATTTATATTGATGGGATCATTCTTTTTCTATTCCGTTGTGCCGTTAAAGCATAAATGGAAGGTCCTGTTGATATTCAGTTACCTGTTTTATTTCATTAATTCAGGTAAATATGTTGTGTTTATATTGTTTTCATCGTTATCCATCTATTTCGGCGGACGACTGCTGAATAAGATCGATGATGGCTTCGGTATGGCAAAGAAGGTACTGCCAAAAGAGAATAAGAAGGAATATAAAGCGATCATCGGATGGCAGAAGAAATGTGTGTGCGTTTCAATCGTTCTGCTGAACCTTGGTATTCTTGTATATCTGAAATATTCAGTATTTTTTGGACAGGTTTTCTGTGATATATTAAGTCTGCTCCGTATTAATAAGACGAATCCAATGCAGAATATGATGCTGCCGCTTGGTATCTCGTTCTATACATTGTCGGCGATCAGTTATATCGTTGATGTTTACAGAGGAAAATACAGAGCATCCGATAATTTCTGGAAGGTGAATCTGTTCCTGATTTTCTTCCCGCATATCGTGGAAGGTCCAATCGGGCGATTTGACCTGCTGGGTGATCAGGTTTATGAAGGTCACGAGTTCAACTATAATAATATGACTCAGGGCTTGCAGCTTGTTTTATGGGGTTTGTTTAAGAAGATCGTTATAGCAGATCGCGCAAATATGTATGTAAACCAGATCTTCAATTTCCATGATCAGTATGATGGCTTATATGTAGTTGTCGGAATGCTGTTATATACCTTGCAGTTATATGCAGAATTCTCCGGCTGTATGGATATCGTAAGAGGTAGTGCTCAGATGTTTGGTATTCAGATGTCTGAGAACTTTGCAAGACCATTTATGTCAAAGACAGTCAGTGAATTCTGGAGAAGATGGCATATGACACTTGGTGCATGGTTTAAAGATTATGTATTCTATTCCATCTCATTGTCCAAGGCATTTATGAAGCTCAGTAAGAAGACAAGAGAGAAGTTCAATGCATTTTTTGCAACTCTGATCCCGACCTCTATCGCGATGCTCGCGGTGTGGTTCGGAACCGGTATCTGGCATGGAGCCAGCTGGAAGTATGTTATGTACGGTATTTATTACTGCCTCATTATGATACTTGGACTTCTGACAGAACCGTTATTTAAGAAGCTGTATGAGAAGATGCATGTGAACCGGGAAGGTAAGATTTATAAGGCACTTCAGGTAGTAAGAACGTTCATATTTGTAAATATCGGTATGCTGATGTTCCGTGCGGATGACCTTAAGATCTTTGGACAGATGCTCGTATCGATGTTCCGTAATTTCACATTTTCAGTGCTTACAAGCGGAGATCTGTTTGAAGTAAAGCTTGATGTCTATGATTTCCTGTTACTTGCATTTGGTGCACTGGTATTACTGCTGGTAGGTTTATATCAGGAGAAGGGACATCATATCCGTGAGGAGATAGCAACAAAGAATATCGTTCTTCGTTGGGTGTTATATTATGGACTGATCTTTTCTGTGATCATTCTGGGCGCATATGGAAGCGGTTATGAAGTGGCCGGATTCATATATGCACAATTTTAGGATAGATGGTGAGAGACATGAAAAAAGAAAGAGTAAAAAACATTATAAAAGTTATCGTGTTTATGCTGATCTTCTGTGGCTTTATGGCACTCGGCTCCGTCATGCTTTATCCGAAAACGAGTGATCCGGAAGGCGGCTTATCAAATCCAAATGCCAGAGGCTTCTATGGAGAACCAAAGAATTCCATCGATCTGGTCGTTATGGGAAACAGTAATGCCTACAGTGCATATTCACCGATGCTGATGTGGAAGAAATATGGTATTCCTTCCTATGTTGTTGCGGAAGGCGCACAGAATATTGCCGAGACTGTTAATATATTAGAGGAGCTTCTGACATGTCAGAAGCCGAAGCTGATCATTTTGGATGTTGACCTTTTATGGCAGGGTAAGACACAGGTATCCAGAGTAGAAGGAAATGTGAAATCTCTGATCTACAAATATATTCCGATCATGAAGTATCATGACAGATGGAAAGGCTTTGTGTTGGGTGATAGTTTTAAAGCAAAGAACTACACATATCGTTCTTCAAGCAGAGGACAGTACTTAAGTAAAACGGTTGTACCATATACGGGTGAAGACATGATGGTAAAGACTGCTGATGTCGAATCGGTACCGAAGTCATCCAGGTTCTTCCTTAAGATGTTCCTTGATCTCTGTGAAGAAAATGATATCGATGTGATGTTTGTCGAGATGCCGACAGCTAATTCATGGAATTATAAGAAGCACAATGGCATGACAAAGTATGCCAAGGAGCTTGGCATTCCATTTGTTGATCTGAATACCACAGAGGGTAAGAATGCGATCAACTGGAAGAAGGATACCAGAGATGGCGGAAGACATCTGAACTGTTATGGAGCTAAGAAGGTAACAAGAGAGATCGGTAAGTATATTTCAGAGAACTATACATTTACGAATAAGAAGAAAGATCCGGAGTATAAGAGCTGGAATAAGGCTTATAGGGAATATAAGCAGTTTATGAAGACAGATAAGAAGTCTTCCGATAAGAAACACAAGAAGTCGAAGAAGGCTGACATCAAACAGTCAGATACATCTGATACCAAAAAGCAGAAAACAGAAAAAACAACGACTGAGAACAAGCCGGAGACAACGACAGAAAGTACAGCTACGGAAGAAGTAACAGAAAGTGCAAGTACGGAAGCGAACACAACTCTGCAGTAAGAGATTGTAAAGTATATAAGGGAGATCATGGAGACACAGATATGGATTTGCAGATCTGGAAGCGCCATGATCTCTCTTTTTATGAATCGGATACTTTATATGCCTGCATAAACATGGAATAAATAAGGTAAGAAAATGGTATTTGTTATTTATTTTTGTGTAAATAACAGCTTCTTGTGATAAAATGGCAATGAAATGTAAATAATAGTTGCAGAAATATAGAAAATTGTACAGGCATGCCGGGAAATAAGCGGAATTATGGCAGTATACGATGCTTTTACAGATGCCTGGTGGCAGGATATGATAGGAGGATATGGAATATGAAGATTTTATTTTATGATACGAAGAAATATGACAGAGATTCATTTGAAAAGATATTACCGGAATATTCAGATCTGGAGGTAGAGTTCTTAGAAGCAGATCTTTCACCGAGAACAGCAGCTCTTGCAAAAGGATATGATGCGATCTGTGCATTTGTAAGTTCTGATGTCAGTGAAAAAGTAGTTGAGTGTCTGGCTGCAAATGGTGTAAAATTAGTGTTAATGCGCTGTGCCGGATTCAATAATGTGGATCTGGATGCAACAAACCGTTGTGGTATCACGGTGCTCCGTGTTCCGGGTTATTCACCGGAGGCGGTTGCAGAGCATGCGATGGCACTGGCACTTGCGGTTACCAGAAGAATCCATAAGAGCTATATCAAGGTTCGTGAGAATAATTTCAGTTTGGTAGGTCTTACGGGTATGAACTTCTATGACAAGACCGCGGGTATCATCGGAACCGGTAAGATCGGAGCGGCTATGTGCCGGATCTGTCATGGATTTGGCATGAAGGTTCTGGCATATGATATGTACCGGAATCCATCCCTGGATTTTGTAGAGTATGTGGATCTGGATACGCTGTTATCGACCAGTGATCTGATCTCCCTTCACTGTCCGCTGACAGATGATTCGTACCATATGATCTGCACAGAGACGATCAATAAGATGAAGGATAATGTGATCCTTGTAAATACATCGAGAGGCGCACTGATCAAGACGGAGGATCTGATCACGGGAAATCGAAATAAGAAATTCTTTGGTATCGGTCTGGATGTGTATGAGGAAGAAACAAATAATGTATTTGAGAATCGTGAGGATGATATTCTGGAATCCTCGATCACGGCAAGACTGCTGTCGTTCCCGAATGTCATCGTAACCTCCCATCAGGGCTTTCTGACGGAAGAAGCACTGGAAGCGATCAGCCGTACCACACTGGACAATGCGAGAGATTATGAGAATGGCACGATCAAGGATATAAATGCCGTGTAGAAATATATGCAAGATAAAAGAAGTGCGGAAGACAATCGTCATAGAGAAAATGAAAGCTATGTAGAAAAGGAAATGATTATGCAGAATTACAGATTTCTGATCGCCTATGATGGGACGAGATATCATGGGTGGGAACATAAAAAAGACGTTGTGACCATACAGGGAAAGATCGAATCAGTGCTTTCCCTGATGGCAGGCGAAGAAGTACGGATCAACGGAGCGGGAAGAACCGATGCAGGTGTGCATGCAAGGGCAATGGTTGCAAGCGGCCCGGTTCCGACAGATAAGACACCGGAGGAGATCCGGGATTATATGAATCATTATCTGCCGGATGATATTTGCATTTTGGAGGTTACTCCGGCAGCAGAACGCTTTCATGCAAGATTTAATGCAAAGGGCAAGCATTACCGTTACACGATCTATCGTGGCAGGCTGAAGCCGGTATTTGACCGGAAATACGTCTGGACTCTGGATGAGGGTGAGACGATCGACTGTGAACGGATGCGAAAGGCAGCAGCTTATCTGGTCGGTGAACATGATTTCAAGAGCTTCTGTGGCAATAAGCAGATGAAGAAATCGACGGTTCGGAAGTTATTTGCGATCGATATTAAGGAAGATGGCGATTATGTGATTCTTGATTTCCACGGAGCCGGATTCTTACAGAATATGGTTCGTATCCTGACCGGTACTCTGGTAGAGGTCGGGGCAGGCAGAATGGAACCGGCGTACATGGAAGAGGTGCTTACAGGCCGGTGCAGACAGCTCGCAGGGCCGACCGCACCACCACAGGGCTTGTGCCTGATGCAGGTTGATTATGAAAAAAAGTAATATGGAGTAAGTAGTACAAATGAATGAATTTAAAAATGGGCTGAAGGATGGAATCCCGATCGCCCTGGGGTATTTTGCAGTTAGTTTTAGTTTTGGTATTCTTGCGATCAAAGGCGGACTCAGTGTCTTTCAGGCAGTTCTTACCAGCGTTACAAATGTTACAAGTGCCGGTCAGTTTGCCGGACTTCAGATCATCATTGCCGGGGGAACGATCCTTGAGGTGATCCTCACTCAGCTTATCATCAATCTGAGATATGGTCTGATGAGTCTTTCACTTACGCAGAAGTTAGCTGACGATGTAGGCATCTGGAAGCGTCTGATCATTGCATTTGCAAATACAGATGAGATCTTTGCAGTTGCAATGGGATATTTCAAAGAAGTGACCTTTCCGTATATGTTAGGACTTCAGATCCTTCCGATCCTTGGATGGGGCGGTGGTACATTTGCCGGAGCAGTAGCCAGCGGGCTGCTTCCAAAGTCTGTGTGCAGCGCACTCAGTCTTGCACTTTATGGCATGTTCGTGGCGATCGTTGTTCCGGTTGCTAAGAAGTCAAAATCTGTGTTATTTGTGGTATGCGTGGCAGCTTTGTTCAGTATCCTTTTATATTATGTTCCGATATTCCACTTTATCTCGACCGGAATATCGATCGTTATATGTACAGTAGCGGCAGCAGCAATTGGTGCGATCGTTGCGCCGGTTAAGAAAAAAGGAGAAGAATAGAGATGAGTGTATATACATATATTATCGCAATGGCGGTTGTCACATATCTGATCCGTGCAGTGCCATTGGTGTTATTCAGAAAAAAGATAGAGAATCGGTTTTTAAGTTCGTTTTTATACTATGTGCCATATGCCTGCCTAACGGCACTTACCCTTCCGGCGATTTTCTACAGTACGGAAAGTGTTATCAGTGCGATCGCAGGATTTGTCGTAGCGGTTATCTTTGGTATCCGTGAAAAAGGGCTGGTAGTTGTAGCGGCTGCCGCCTGTGTGACAGTGTTTGTAGTGGAGAGAATATTGGCGTTTTTATAGGGGGTTGTGAATCCGAAAAGTAAGGACAAAGAACGTGCTATATCGCCGACCTGGAATGTAAAAGACTTTTGACACACTAAAAACCTTGATGTCAATGTCCTTTGATAGCGAAAATATGACTTTTTGATTAGTATGAGTATACTAGGAGGTGAAGAGATGGAACTCGGAAAACAAATAAAAAAACATCGTCAGGAAGTACAATTATCCCAAGAGAAGTTAGCCGATCGAGTTTATGTTTCAAGACAAACAATCTCAAATTGGGAAAATGATAAAAGCTATCCAGATGTGAATAGTTTGGTATTACTGAGTGAAATCTTTCAAATTTCTCTTGATAATCTAATCAAAGGAGATATTGAAGTTATGAAAGATGTAATTCAAAAAGAAGAAATTGTAAAAATGAACCGCTATGGAAAAATCTACACTATAATGCTGATTGTCACTGTAGTTTCGGCAGTTCCGCTATTTATGTGGCTTGGCGTTTGGGCATTCATCCCTTGGGGAATCATTTGGGCACTCTCTATGTACTTTGCCTTTCAGGTTGAAAAGGTAAAAAAAGATAATGATGTTCAAACCTATAAAGAAATTGTTGCATTTTCTGAGGGGAAACTATTGGATGATATACAAAAGCAGAGAGAAATAGGTAAACGCCCATATCAGAAGATTTTTTTAGTTATAGGTAGTGCACTGATAACATTTGTTGTTTGTGTATTAATCGGATTTCTGATGCATATTTTTATGAACTAATAGTGGTAGACCGTAAACTTCTGGTTTAGAGAGAACGTAGAAATGATTCGATTTTGTCCAAAGGATGAGATATAAAATACAATATACGAATAAATAAAGATGATTGGTTTTATGATAAGACTGGTCGTCTTTATTTTTTCGGAGCTTGATATGCAACTATAGGGAATTAAAACTTAGTGAAAAAGTGCAGTAAGTTTTAAGTTGTAGGAGTATGCTCCATGTATGACTGTTGAAGATGGAGAATATTATGCTCATCTTCATATGAGTGTCGGAAATGAGAAAGGTGAAGCGTTTGGAGGGCATCTGAACAGAGCTGTCGTGAGTGCAACCTGTGAGATGGTAATTACGGTCATTGATGGAAATGTTGACAGAGTTTATGATGAAGAAACAGGGCTTAATGTATTTAAGTTTGATTAGATGCGTTGAACACATGTGATGAATCGGGATTTTCAGGAGAAAAATCATGAGAAGCAAGGTGATTTTTATTTTAGCGATTATATGGATCGTTATATCATTGTTTTGGTTCTGGGCAGAAAATATTGCGTTAGGTACCATATGGCTATGTGCCGGATTCATTGAACTATTTATCGCGTTAGTGAGACGCAGCAAAGAGAAGAAAAGCAAATAAATTCCGGGTTATAAAACATAAGGATTTTTGTTACCTAATACAATTTTCTGCTCTACAATCTCCGTCATAATAAAAATGTCTCCATCATTTCAAAAGAGAATGACGGAGATATTTTGCTCTGCTTATTCTTGTAGTAACCAATCGGCTATATCGTGAATTTCAATTCCTTCATAGCTATATTGAGGATGTTTGGTTCTGGCAATAATCATTTTCGGATAAGCATCTCGAATCTGAAGCAGAGGAGAGCATTCTCTCTCAAATGTTTCCTGCCCGGAAATGTTGT
>OHKP01000024.1_pt1 | contig 98658 bp, 77 predicted proteins | sample 1568861 | NCBI WGS metagenome assembly OHKP01 (sample SAMEA3879524, study PRJEB24766) | human gut metagenome | biome: human-associated habitat; feature: feces | place: USA | collected 1985/1987 | reverse complement strand
CTCGTGCAGCGGTACATAAAGTTGCAAAAGACGCAACTTAAGTACCGGCCTCGGATAAGGCTTACTCCATAATAGTATATCTCTCATCCATTTTATTCATTAATGGGCAGCTCAATATTATCTATACTCTACATATGTGTATCTCATTTTATTGCCCTGTCTGCCGCCATACCCTCTATCTATAAAAAGCAGCGTTATAAAAATTTTACAAGTTAAATCTGCCATCGGTACTTTAAGCAAAATGAAAGACAGTATTAATATTATGAAGCAAGCCTGTCCGAATGTCGGTCCTTAGCGATCCGCTGACAGGCGGGAGCTTAGTACCGTTACATGAGGATAGAACGAAAGTGTCTTGCGGAATAATATATAATACTGTCTTTTATTTTGTTTCAAAGACTCCCGGAAGAATCTTATGAAATTTTATAATGCTGCTTTAATCTGCTTATAAATGCCCTCTGCATCGAGTTCATACTTATGAAGCAGGTCTTTTGCCGGGCCGGACTCACCGAAGGTATCGCGAACACCGATTCTTGTTACCTTAACCGGATTCTTCTCTGCCAGACATTCCATAACCGCTGAGCCGAGTCCACCGATGATCGAATGCTCCTCTACCGTGAACACTCTGCCGGTTGCCTGTGCTGCCTTTACGACAAGTTCCTCGTCAAGCGGTTTGATCGTGTGGATATTGATCACCTGTGCATCGATACCGTCCTCTGCCAGCAGCTTCGCAGCTTCTAAGCTCTCAGATACCGGAAGTCCGGTTGCTATGATCGTGATATCCTTTCCAGGACGTAATTCTACGCCCTTGCCGATCTCAAACTTGTAGGTTGTCTCATCATTGATGACCGGTACTGCCAGTCTTCCAAATCTCATATAGACAGGTCCTACATATTCATATGCTGCCTTTACGGCTGCTCTTGCTTCTACATCATCACATGGATTGATAACCACCATGCCAGGGATCTCTCTCATCAGGGCAAGATCTTCATTACACTGGTGGGTCGCTCCGTCTTCTCCTACGGAGATACCTGCATGGGTCGCTCCGATCTTTACATTTAGATGTGGGTATCCGATACTGTTTCTCACCTGTTCAAAGGCTCTGCCTGCCGCAAACATCGCAAAGGAGCTCATAAACGGCACATATCCACAGGTTGACATTCCGGCTGCGATGCCTGCCATATTACATTCTGCGATACCACAGTCTACATGGCGTTCCGGAAATGCTTTCTTGAAGATTCCTGTCTTTGTTGCTGCTGCAAGGTCTGCATCCAGTACGATCAGGTTCTCATGTTCTTTTCCAAGCTCAACCAATGCATTACCATAGCTGTCTCTTGTTGCGATCTTCTTTACTTCTGACATAACACGTCACCTGCCTTTTCCAGTTCTTCCATTGCAATCGCATACTCCTCGTCATTCGGAGCTTTACCATGCCATCCCACATTGTTCTCCATGAAGGATACTCCCTTACCTTTTACGGTATGGGCGATGATCGCTGTCGGCATTCCCTTGGTTGCCTTTGCTTCCTTGAATGCTGCATCGATCTGATCAAAATCATTTCCGTCGATATTAATTACATGGAAATTAAATGCTTCAAACTTCTTATCGATCGGATATGGGGAACATACATCCTCAACGGTTCCGTCGATCTGAAGGTTATTATTATCTACGATCACTAAAAGGTTATCCAGCTTTCTGTGACCTGCAAACATAGCAGCCTCCCAGATCTGTCCCTCCTGGATCTCTCCGTCTCCACACAGACAGTAGGTTCTGTATTCCTTACCGGACATCTTCGCTGCCAGTGCCATACCGACTGCTGCGGAAAGTCCCTGTCCGAGAGAACCGGATGACATGTCCACACCAGGAATATGCTTCATATCCGGGTGTCCCTGTAAATAAGAACCGATATGACGCAGAGTCAGAAGATCCTCAACCGGAAAAAATCCTCTCTCAGCAAGGGCTGAATAGTAACCCGGTGCTGTATGTCCTTTGGATAATACAAAACGATCTCTGTTCTCATCCTTTGGATTCTTCGGATCTACATGTAATTCCTCAAAATAAAGATAAGTAAAAATGTCTGCTGCCGAAAGTGATCCGCCCGGATGTCCTGCTTTTGCAGAATGTACGGAGGAAATAATTCCTTTACGGATGTCAACAGCCTTTTTTTGAAGGTCTAGTTTGTTCATGTCTTTCTCCATTTCGTTTTATTTTCATTTTTATAATTGTCCCAGCACTTTTCCGATCTTGTCAGCGATCAGAAGATCTGCCTGACCGTCCGTCTGTGTCGGTGACATATTAATAACTACCAGATGTTTTCCCCTGAAATACCGAACCAATCCGGCGGCAGGATAAACAACCAATGAAGTTCCGCCAATGATCAATGTATCTGCTTCCGAAATATACCGGATTGCATTCTCGATATCGTCATTGTTCAGACCCTCTTCATATAATACTACATCCGGCTTAATTATTCCACCACAACTGCATTTTGGCACACCATCTGATTGAATAATATAATCCAGATCGTAGAATTTGTGACATTTTGTACAATAATTTCTGTGAATAGAGCCATGCAACTCGATCACATTCTTACTTCCTGCCATCTGATGCAGACCATCAATATTCTGTGTTACGATCGCTGCAAGCTTGCCCTGTGCTTCCAGTTCGGCAAGTTTTTTATGTGCCGTATTCGGTTTTGCATCCCGATAAATCATTTTATCTTTATAAAACCGGTAAAACTCTTCAGGATCACGCATATAGAAGCTATGGCTGATGATCGTTTCCGGCGGATATTTGTATTTCTGGTTGTAGAGTCCGTCTACACTTCGAAAATCCGGAATTCCACTCTCTGTAGAAACACCTGCCCCACCAAAGAAAACCATACGTTCGGATTCTTCAACAATTTTTTTTAACCTTGCTATTTTCTCATTCACCTGTTCCATATATCAATCTCCCTTCTGCATAATATATAAACAGGCAATAGCGAAACTGCCTGATCCAGCGTTTTACTATTGCCTGTTATTACCGTATCATGGCATAGCCGTAACCTCAATCGTTACCTTACAGGTACTCTCGATCGTATATGTATCGCTGTCTTCTATCGACAGCTCAACAGTATTTGTTCCCACGGACAATGTCTCTGCATCAACTATAATCTTTAAGTCCTTCGCAGTAAGCTTGGACACTTCATCTGACAGACCGGATATCACAACCGTATTCCCCTCCGGGAACTGAATCGAGTAATCATAATCGGTCATTTTATTATTGATCGTAATGTCTTCTGCCGATACCGTCATCGTTCTGCTGATATTCCGCTCAATCGTGACACGCACACTGATACTTGTATTCTCATCAGCAAGTACAACGCCTTCAGGCAGATATTTTGCAACCTCAATCGTACTTTCAAGATCCTCATTACATCCGGCTACATCAATGTCATCTATCTTTATCTCTGTCAGATTCTGTAACACATCTGCAGGACCGCCGACCGTAATCTCACTTGGAACATATTCTACATTGACAACTTTGTAGTTCTCCGCCGGGACACCTGTTGTCTCAATCTTGACAGCTACCTTTTTCGTCTTATACACCGGTACAGTTACCAAGATTCCCGTGGCCTTGCTTTCCAGCTTCTTACCGGATATCTCTTCACCATTCGCATCATAGAAGATCGGTGTGCATGTTGCTGTTACATCAGATGATCGTCCTGATACATCCACCTGCACCTCTGCTTTTTCTATCCGTTCGATCACACTTGCCGCACCTTTAACCGTTATCAGATTTGGTGTAGATACCGGAACACCTGTTGTGTATCCCTTTGCAGTCTCTCCTTTTGTAGTTACCGTTACAGGAAGGGATGCTGTCTGTTCTTCCTCCAGTTCAACCTGAAGCACATTATCTACGATCGTAATACTGATGTTATTATTAACGGATGGAGAATTTGCTGTTACTGTAATGTTGACAGCATTTGTGATCGATAATTTTGACATGTCTGCAACTGCAGTAAAATCAGATGCCCCAAGCGAATTCACAACAGATCGTCTGCCCTTTATAATTATGTCTACCGTTTCACCGGATACAATATCGTACAACTGATTCTTATCCGTGATCGCATCTGTATTTATCAAAGTAACCGGTATATCTTTGATCTGCCGTGTAGTTGAATAGTCATCTACATTCAAAACAGTCACCCATACGATAAATCCAAGGATCAATGACAGAAGTTTCAGTCCCCAATTACTGAATAATTTATCTTTCATCACTGTCAGCCTCCTTTCTGTTGTCAGAAGACCTTCCGTTTTTTATATTATTCGAGTCCGTCTTTTTCCCGGTACTTTTCTTTGTACTCTTACGTCTACGTTTACTGTCTTTCAGGCGACGTTCATCTTTCTTCTTTACATCATCCTGACTCAAAAGCTCCAGATGCTTACGAACACTCTCTGTATCCAGATTCCGATACAGTTCTCCGCCCTTTGCGATCGATATCGAACCGGTCTCCTCAGATACGATAAGCGTCACGCTGTCTGATACCTCACTGATACCAACCCCTGCACGATGTCTTGTTCCCAGTTCCTTATTAATAGAAAGATTTGCAGATAACGGAAGATAACAGGTTGCCGCAATAACTCTGTTATTTCTAAGAATAACCGCACCGTCATGGAGCGGTGTATTATGCTCAAATATGTTAAGCAGCAACTGGTTGGTAACCACCGCATCAATCGGAATTCCTGTATCAATATACTCGCCAAGAGCAACCTTATCTTCAATTACGATCAAGGCTCCTGTCCGATTTGCAGAAAGAACCGTCACGGTCTTGATCAATTCGTATATCGTTTTATCAGACAGTCCTCTTTCTTCTGTATCCTCGTGCATGATGTAGTCAAAAAACTTCTTTCGTCCCAATGTTTCAAGTCCACGACGGAACTCCGGCTGAAACAGAATGATCACCGCCAGAATACCGATGCTGAACACATTTTTTAAAATATACAGAATCGTATTGAACTGCAATAAAGATGCAAGCATGGTAAATAAAAATATCAATACAATACCTTTTAACAACGTCCAAGCACGACTGCTCTTAAACCAAAGCAGTATTTTATAGATGACATACGAGAGTATCAGGATCTCAATAATATCACTAACATCCGGTCTGGTAATATAAAACCAGTCAAAATAGGTCTTTAAAAAAGCCATAAGCTTATCCATTTGATATCTCTCCTTTCCACAAGCTGTTATAAGTCAGGCAAAGCCTGAGCCGTGATCTGTTGTCATATACAGTTATGACCTGACAATATAGTCAGGTCATATGCAGGAATTTCTATTATCTGGTAACACCACTAATCGTATCGTCCTCCATAGAGTCCTGTGATGAGGCGTTGATCTTTCTTACACTTTTCTGTTGTTTTGCCATAACGATCTTCGGAACAGCTTTAACATAGTAGTAATATTCGTCGTCTTCAAACTGTGTATTCTCAACTCTTGAATAATCCACAACTGTTTTAAAGAACTGTACGATCACTCCGATGATCACTGCACATACGGAACCAAGCAAAATCTGTCCAACCGAAATACTTGCCTCTAAAACGACATTTCCAATCAGGAAAAGAATAATTTCAAATAAACCACCGACAATGATAGCCGCATACCATGAATATTCTACAGACATCCGGTAGATAACATATACGATCACCAACACAACTGCAAATACTGCAACTGTGAGCAATAAATTCTTATTATCAATCAAATGCTGGAATATATATTTGTAACTTTCAAGCATATTTTCCGGATCTGTTGATTTCTCCAGTTCCTTCAGATAACCTGCCGCATCCAGTGAGAAATAATAAAATATTGCACCGAATGCCATCGGTACGATCGCTGTAGGTCCAACGATCATGCCTGCCAGAACAGGAAGCAGATACTGCAGCTTCAGTACAAAGAACAGCGGAGCATACATCATGATCCATGTTGTTTTCGGGAAGAAACGGATATACAGACAATACATCACAATAAATATGATGATAAATGATATTCCGATCTCCTTGCTTGCGGAAAAATAATTCATAAATGCAATTACTCCGCCAAATACATATCCAAGTCCATCCGGAACAAACGCACATACTACCGATAACAGGAAAATGATCAATCCGCTGGATGCTGTCTCATTATGTCCCCCTGTTATATGTACGATCGACCAAAACATCAGCAGTGCAAGCACAAATCTGATCACCGGTACCACGATCTTATCATATTTACTGCAGAAATTTTTTATACCATCTCGAAAACTCAGCAATGATGCCATGATTACTTCCTCCTTTTCTTTCCTTTGGTCTTATCCTCATTATCATAAAATGCGATCAGTTTTTTAAGATCCTGATTGTATCTTATAATATGAGGTTTTGCCTTGGCGTATCTATGGGAGTATAGAAACCATGCAAGAACCATAAATAATATACATACAAGTGCATATACGATCAATAGCTTATAGGCCATACCAAGCAGATCAAGATCTACCAGCTCTGTAATCAGCTTACCCATGTTATAATAAATATATGCCGCTACAACTATCACAAACAGGATCGTTGTAGACACTAAGGTTTTCAGGCAATTATATTTTACATAATCTGATTTGAAGTATCTGCCTTTTTCCAGATCTTCTTTTCCCGTTGATTGTTCATACATGGCAAGTCTGGTCATTAATCTGACCTTTTCTTCGTTTACCATCTTGTTTTCTCCTACTTCTTTTCTAACTATAAAAATCAGCTTTTGTTATTATAATCCATACGAAAAGAATAAGCAAGCATACGCCGGAAAAAGTTTCTTAAATAGAATTAACGCCTTGATTAAAAGAATGCCATGGTCCAGGTAAGGCAGACAGAGATGGTGGGTTGGTTGAGACTTGCTTCATTTCCGAGAAAGGCACACATGCTCGATCCGCTCATGCTCTTGTGCAAACTCGCCCTCCTGGCTCAGACATGCACCCGCATTCGCTGGCAATGTGATCTTTCTATTCGGAAATTATGCAAATGTCACAACCAACCCACCATCTCTATCTGTCTTACCCGGGTATATGGATAAACAGCCTTAAAAATATTTCTTGAGTTCAGCAAATACCGGTTTCAGGCGGTCAGCGCGAAGGTCGAAGTCCATCTCCTTGTATGACCATGCCGCACGACCGATACCGTATTTTACAAATACTTCATGGATGGCTTTATACCATAATACAGTGTTTGCCGGGTCTGCGTTTTCGATCACGCCATATTCTCCGCAATAAAGTGCTACGTTTCGTTCCTTTGCAACAGCGATCGCATCGGCAAACAGATCTTCAAAATATGCTGAATCAAGATTTCCCTTATAATCAAGGATCGACAGCGTTCCGGCAAGCTTTGCAGGCAGGTGTGCTTTTGCATATGCACAAAAATCTTCCATGCTGCCTTTGAATTCCATATGATAATCCGCCGGCATGTCATCTACCCACTGTGCGCCCTGATGTGTAAAAAGAAGAGGGTCATAGCTGTGGAAATTATATATGATATGTTCATCCATCGGCATCGGAATATCTCTGACTGCCTGCACGCTGTTATGCCAGTAACCACCGATCAGAATATCAGTTGTCGGTGCATATGCACGGATACGTTCGACACACTTTGGTGCGATCTCTGCCCATACGGCACCATCTTCTTTATCTACTACTTCATTTAATAATTCAAATGCAACTTTATCTCCATATCCGCCAAAGCGCTTTGCAAATTCTTCCCATAATCTGTAGAAGCGTTCCTGAAGAGCTTCATTTCCAAAAAATCCACTCTGTTTTTCTCCCGGATCAAAGGAATAACCGGCGGTCTTATGCAGATCAAGGATCATATTGAAACCATATTTATGTCCCAATTCCAGCGCGCGTTTGATCCGTGCAAAACCTTCTTCCTTATACTGTCCGTCTTCCGTCTCTACCAGATTATAATCCACCGGCAGCCTGAGATGATCCAGTCCCCAGCTTGTAAGCTCTTTAAAATCATCTTCCGTAATAAAATTATTGAATCTGTCCTCGGAATAATCACACTGGGAAAACCAGCCTCCCAGATTAACACCCTTCTGATACCCTTTCCATGTCTTCATATGCATGATCTCCTTTTCATTTAGCAAATAATAAATTGTAATTGTTATTTTCTGAATTTATGATACTATAAATGCATATGTATGGAATATAACATATCCGATTTTTATATCAAATAGCTGACCTTCATTGTTCTGATTGTATTTTGGGTGATGTACAATCCGTTCATTTGAAAAAGTACTGCTTGTATGCAAATATTTTTTATAGCTGTATATTATATGAAAGGAGTATTTCCATGAATAAAGAATTACAGAAACTGTTATTAACGCAGCAAGAGGAACAGTCTTATCACCTGCCGATGGAGGCAGAGTATTCATTTTACCGGCGGATCGCAAATGGGGATATGGAGCTACTGAAACTAAATATGAATGCAGATACCATGGAAGGCATGGGAAAGCTGTCTTCATCCCCACTGCAGAACAAAAAATACCACCTGGTCATTCTGACTGCCATGATCACACGTTTCTGTATCGAAGCCGGGTTGGATCCGGAACAGGCCTATACTTTAAGTGATATGCATATCCGAAAGATCGATGCATGTCTGACACCGGAACAACTGGATCCGCGAAAAGGGGCTGTTGTGAAGGATTTTGTACTTGCCATGCACGAGCTTCATAACAGTCCCGGACTGTCTTATCATGTCATGCAGGTCGTCTCCTACATTAACAGCCATATCGCAGAACCGATCCGGGTATCGGATGTCGCCGATGCAGTGAAGCTCCACCCGGACTATCTGACCCGTCTGTTCAAAAAAGATATGAACTGCAGTCTCTCACAATATATCATAAAAGAAAAATGCAGGGCGGCCCGCTACATGCTGTTAAACAGCCAGGCAAGCTGTACAGAAATCAGTTCATTTCTGTATTTTGCGTCCTGCAGTCATTTTGTAAATTGTTTTAAAAAAGAATATGGTCTGACACCGAATGCTTACCGCAAACAGATGGGCGGTCTGTCAAATGATCGAAGCGATGCGTTCTAATACAACAGCAACACCTCTCTCCATCTTTCTTGCTGATCGCATTGCGTATTATGTAAATTAATTTTGGTCGCAGCCCCCACACAAGGCGGGAACTGCGACGGCCGGCCCAAATTTTTTCCTTTATTTCTTCCCCCACTTTTCTGGTTTTCCTGTTACACCTCGGTGAGAATTTACAGATTGAGTTTTAAATTACCATGAGGTTTTCTTTATTACTCCACCACACACTTTCCTGCCTATTCCGTATTTAATAAAGGTATTTATTTGGTTTGATGAATACAAAATTACTTTTTATCTATTTTCCCATAAAATATAATCAAGGTGAAGAATTCAAATTCTTCACCTTGGTTGTTATTATTATTTTCAGATTATTTTCCTTTTTTATTTCAGAGAACTAGGTTCGGTGCCGTAAAAAGGAATCAAAACTGTATTAACAGTACAATATTAATATAATAGTGTCAATAATTAGTCCTCATACGAAACGCCTGCCGTAACTGAGGCATACTTATTTCCATATATGTTTACCAAATCTCCACTTTTATCTGGAGTGTAAGTTGTTTTAAATCCAACTCTGACTGCATGTTCGGTCATTTCCTCGCCGCACACCGTACATCTCCGGTGTTCATCCCACTCGGACCATTCTGGGGTGATTGTGGTTGGAACGTAGCCATATTCGGCCGGAATAATGGTAGTACCAAGGTGGACATTTGTAACAGTAGATTGTCCATGAGATGGATAATTATTCCTATGCTCCGTTAATCCATTAATGTCTGAATAATAAAAATACTTAAAGTATTCTCTACCTTCCACCTGTGCGGTCCACTTACCATCCCCGTCCAGATCTACCCACGGCTCTCCTTCCTTCGGTTTCTTTTTCCAAACACATGTCAAGCATACATACACGCTTGTAGTTGTGTAGATTTCTTTTTTCTGTTCTGGCGTAACTTCTTTATATACATTTTCAACAACTGCATCATGCTTTACATAGTTCGTATCTTTTAACATGGTATGATCTTCTGCCAAAGGCGACCACTGATGCGTGTGTGCCGGAATTGTATCATCTGTCTTACCGTTATTATTTTTACCTGTATTGTCTGATTTTCCACTATTGGAATTATCAGGAGTTTTTGTTTCAATCTTTGTTTTTGTACATGTTCCATCCGCCTTGATCGTGAACTTGTAATTACCGGATTTTACTGTCTTGGCAGTCTTAATCATTGATCCGTTCTTATCTACATAAAAATATTTTCCGTGGATCTTTACCCGGTCATTCTTATGTTTTGCAAGACTCTGCGCTTTCCAAGATTCTCTTGACACCTTATAATATTTCTTTCCCGTCAGCTTTACAGATGCCGTACCGGTTCCGGAAACATAATAAGTATAAACCCCTGACACCTTTTTCCAACCGGATTTCAGTACAATCTTTCCTTTTGAATTAACAAAAAAAATCTTCTTCCCGATTGTTTTGGTTTTATTCTTATAGGAAGAAAGTGATTTTTTTACGAATTTCTTGCCGGAAAAATGATACCAATATCCACCGGAAATCTTCTCGGTTACATATCCCTTTGAGCCGACATAATATACATACTTCCCGTTCTGATTTTTCTTCCACCCGGTCTTTTTATCTGTTTTTCCGGATGCATTTTTGTAATAATACTTATTGTCATTTTTTTTGATCGTACAAGTAGCTGCTGAAAGTTCTGCCACTTTCTTATCCGTCTTTTCATATGCTGAAATTGTTGCTGTATCATCTGCGGCAGCATATACCACCCCTGACATTGTGAAAATCAATGTAAATGTAATCAGCAGACTTAATAATTTCTTTATTCTCTTCATTCGTTTAACCCCTTTCTCACTTTATGCGTATAATAATACCACTAATAAAAATGTAGCACAATAATTCTCAGAAAACAATGGCGGTGTTTAGTTATTCTGAAAATTTAAAGGGCAACATATTCGCTTGTAAATTGCGTATACATCCTGTTCTGTCGGACACCATTCGTCATTCTTGATCTGCCTAAATTTTTTATTAAATTCCAAGTTCTGGAATCCGCTCCCCCATTGATGCGTTTTACGACTTATTAAGGTAAGAATGTACCATGTGGATTTTACTTGTCATTCATTTTGTCATCGTCCTTATCCGTTAGCTTCATCTAACAATTTCCCACATGTGGAAAATTTAACCACATGTTATTTCATTTCTCTTAATTGCCGATATTGTATTTATATTTCTTAACCAAATCCTAACCATTCTAGAATTGACAATCCAAAGCTCTGTGAACTATAATAAACTAAGTCCTTTAATTACACCTTCTGGTTTACGTTTTATCTAACCAGAAGGGATTTTTAATTTATTCCTTTATAGTCGTTATAATCATCCACTTACCAAAAGTTACATCAAACAGTACCATTTATTACATTTATGAACTTTTCTCTTTTATTTCTGATATGGTGGTCTTGTCGACAAATCAGGTACCGGAAATTAAGAGGAATAATCAATGTATAATCCCAACGAAGATAGCAATAATATTACACCTACCACGGCACGCAAATCCGCGTCAGTAGATATCCGTCAAATTTTCCCAGCTCGGAAAAAAGATGACTTTTTAAAAGATTTACAAAAAGATGTCAATACCTTTAGCAAATATCTGGATTTGAACAATGAATGGCGAAATAGATTTGAAGAATTTATGGAAGGAAATAAATCTCTTCCTTTAACCTATGATCCATTCTTTAAAGCACTGTTTAACCCTGATGTCTATCCCGGACGACTATCTCATTTGCTTAGTAGCATCATAGGAATTAACGTTACAGTTCAAAGCGTTCTATCGCAGGAAAATCGTTTACTGCCAACTTCACCATTATTAATTATGGATATCATCGTACAGTTGGAAGATGGCTCTATTGCAAATGTAGAGATCCAGAAAATACATTATGCATTTTCTGGCGAGCGCATGTCTTGTTATTCGTCCGATCTTCTTCTCCGTCAATATACACGAGTCAAGGGAGAAAAAGGAGATCAATTCACCTATCACGATATCAAGACTGTATACACAATCGTCATGTTTGAAGACAGTCCACCCGAATGCAAATCTTCTGATATTTTTATACATCATGGAAAAACAATTTTTAACACAGGCATTGATCTTCATCTTTTGCAGGAATACTATGTTGTCGCCCTTGACGTATTTAAAAATAACAAGTATGCTAAAGAAAAGAATGCACTTAATGCATGGTTAGCTCTGCTAACAGCTGATTCTATAAATGACCTTGCTACACTAATATCCGACTATCCCTGGATGGAAAAGATCTGTCGGGATATGTCCGAATACTTATATCGTCCAAAGGAGGTTATCGGTATGTATTCACAAGCCTTAGCAAAAGCAGATGAAAATACTGTTAATTATATGATTGAACAGATGAAGAAAACATTGGAAGAAAAAGATGCCACAATATCTGAGAAGGACGCTGCTTTATCTGAAAAAGATGCTGCTTTGTCCGAGAAGGATGCCGAAATTGCTGCATTACAGGCAAAACTTGCTGCGCTAGAACACTAATGCGCAAGTTCATTAACATAATTATTTTTACATAATAATCCCCCGCTATAATGCTTATTCATTGACATATTCTTAGAATAGATAACCCCATCACAAAATAGAGGGGCTGTCAACAATGTGATCGTATAAAACAAAGTAATTTCATTACAACGGATACTACAAAAAAGGACTGCCGCACTAAGTGATTGGTGCGACAGCCTTTTTTACGGTGTCATTACTCATAATAACATATACACAACCGTACTGCCTATGATGCTGACAAATGTATTCTTTTTCCACACATGAAGAACGACACAAACTGCGGCTGCGATCAACTTCTTATAGCCGCCGCTTAAGAATCCGGTCGGTACTTCCTTCAGGCAGTACACGATCAGCACCGCCATGATGGCTGCCGGAAGGATTCGTCCGAGATACCGGATTTTCTCAGGGATTTGTTTTCTTTTTCCAAGAATGGTAAATGGGAGTGCCCGCATAAATAAAGTAGCTGCCGCCGACACAAGAATACAGATCAATACATATCGATCATTCACGAGCTTCCACCTTTCTTTCACAGATCAGCAACAGACCTGATACCAGAATCAAAGTTGGAAGAAGGAAATAATCTTTTCCTATTAACAAAAGCAACAGCACACCTCCGATAAACCCGGCAAGTGCCGGCAAATGCACTTTCACACTTCTCCATTGATTGATCGCGATCGTAATAAATAACGCTGTCATACAGAAATCGATTCCCTCTAATTTCACCGGAAGGATCTGACCGAGTATGCCGCCAAGCACAGCGCCCACCATCCAGGATATACGACTGAATAATGCCACATAAAACATAATATCAAATCTACGTTTCCGGTCATTTGCCTTTTCTGCGTTACGATCTCTTATCACCTCAGAAGACAGCATGGAACAGTTGACGGCATATGTCTCATCCGTCATTGTGTGAACCATATATGGATAACGCCTACCCATTTTCTTGAAATCTTCAACAAATGTCAGCCCATAAAAGAACTGCCTGCTATTCATAAACAACGCAGTAAGTGCGATTGTGAGAATCGATGCCCCACTGCTTAAGAATGTTACCAGCACAAACTGAAATGCGCCGGTATATACCGTCAGGCTGGTAAACAACGACCAGAACAAGGAAAGTCCTGCTTCTTGCATCGTAAGTCCGTATGCCATACTGACAAAGAGATAACTTCCTGTGATTGGCAGAGCCTTCACAAATGCCTGTTTTAATACTTCTTTTCTGTCTACAGTCTCCCCAGTCATAATTTTTCTCTGTACTCCTAACTCACATTACAATATCTCTGAAATCTTTTCCAGTACCGCTTCTGCCAGTGCCTTATGCCCTTCTTCATCCATGTGCTCCTGATCCCGTTCCGATGGTACGGCATAATCAGAAGCCGCCAGATAATAAAGTCCTTCTTCCTCTGCGATCTGCCGGTAAATCTCCGGCAACTCTTTGGACACCTGTACAGAATTTTTTCCAAATTCCGTATCAAATCCATCCCAGACCTTCTCGCCCAGTGCGATCGGTGACATCAGAAGGATCTTCGCTGATGGCGCACCATCCCGGATCTGTCGCACAAGTTTACGGATACCCAGTCCGATGCTACCTGCCGTTGCACCATAAAATGTCTTACAGTCATTTGTTCCAAGCATTAAAATGATCAGATCTTCCGGCTTATGGGTTTCTAATATGATCGGAAGGAGTTCACTGCCACATCTGCCCGGACGAAGCGGATCGTCAAATACTGTAGTTCTGCCACACAGCCCTTCCTCCTGTACAATATATCCCTTTTCCATCAGTCCGGTTCCTACGATTCCGGTCCATCTGGTATCCCAGTCATAGCGTTCTGCCGTTCCCGGCACATAACCATATGTGTTTGAATCACCAAAGCATAATACCTGTCGCATGGCATTTCCTCCTTCTTATATTTTACTAATGCCGTAACGTAATATCATCATGTTTGAACACTTTCGGCATTACCAATCAGAGGACGCTTCCGCTCGTTTCGTCCTGCAACGGTACTAAGCTGCCGCTTACAGCGCCACCTAAGGACCGGCGGACTCAAATGCCTCTGTCTTGGTAATCCGAAGTGTTCAAACTTAATACAATTTTTGTTTCTGCGCATCATTATCTTACTATTCCTATTTGGAATGTATGAATTATATAACAAATTCCAACTAAAATACAATACATAAATATTAAAATTCGTTATAACTTTCTCTTATAGCAAACCTAGTCATGCTATAATCAATACGCTATCTACCATTTACCGCCTGCCTAAAAATAGCAAAAAACTCTACTGCTTCCTAGGGCTGGGTATTATGCTTATTATAAAATAATATTGCGAGATTTCGTTGTTGCCAGATCAGCGTAAGCTACACTAACCTCAGACTTCGCGCTAACGCTCGTCTTCACTAAGTGCTCCGCTCAGCCGAAGGCGAGTTAGCACAGGAGTATTTACGAATCAGGCATGTGCAGTGAACAGAAATCGCAGCACGTTATTTATAATAAGAGCAGCCACCAGAGGCAGGTAACAGTAGAGTTTTTACTATAATTTACTCCAATTCAAATGCTCCGGTATAAAGCTGGTAATAAGTTCCTTTCTTTGCGATCAGATCCTCATGTGTACCACGTTCAATGATCGCGCCATGATCCAGTACCATGATAACATCCGAATTCTTAACTGTAGACAAACGATGTGCAATGACAAATACGGTTCTGCCTTCCATCAGCCGATCCATGCCCTGCTGAACCATTGCCTCCGTTCTCGTATCAATCGATGAGGTTGCTTCATCCAGTATCATAACCGGCGGATTGGATACGGCTGCTCTTGCGATCGAGATCAACTGCCGCTGTCCCTGTGACAATCCGCTTCCATCTCCGGCAAGCACCGTGTCATAACCATTTGGCAGCATCATAATGAAGTTATGCGCATTTGCAAGCTTGGCGGCTGCGATACATTCCTCATCCGTGGCATTTGGATTTCCATATTTCAGGTTCTCCATAACCGTTCCGGTAAACAGATTGACTTCCTGTAATACGATACCGAGAGATGCCCGCAGATCCTTCTTGCGGATCTTATTAATATTGATTCCGTCGTACCGGATCTTACCATCGTCTATATCATAGAAACGATTGATCAGATTGGTGATCGTCGTTTTTCCTGCTCCGGTCGCACCTACAAATGCGATCTTCTGACCCGGTTTCGCATAGAGCGTCACATCACGCAGGATCTGTTTGTCCGGATTGTAGCTGAAATCCACATGATCCAGAACGATATCGCCCTCTAATTTCTGGTAAGTAAGACTGCCATCCTCATGCGGATGCTTCCATGCCCAGATTCCGGTTCGTTCTTTCACTTCCACCAGCTCACCATTTTCCTCTTTGACATTTGCAAGTGTTACATAACCATTATCCACCTCCGGTTCTTCATCGATCAGCTTAAAGATACGTTCCGCGCCTGCAAGCGCCGTTACGATCGCATTGAACTGATTCGAAAGCTGCGAGATCGGATTGGTAAAGTTCTTCGACAACGTGAGGAAGGATGCGATCATACCAAGGGTGGCTGTATTCGTTCCGACCAGCGTCAGATTTGTTGCACCGGAGATCGCAAGCCATGCACCAACAACCGCTACGACTACATACTGCACATAACCAAGTGCATTCATCATCGGCATCATTCCGCTTGCATAACCATTTGCACCGGCTGCTGCCTGCTGCCATTCCTGATTCTTCTTCCGGAAATCTTCTCTGGCTTTTTCTTCATGGCAGAACACCTTAACAACCTTTTGACCATTGACCATTTCCTCAATATATCCATCTAACGCACCAAGCGTCTGCTGCTGTTTTATAAAATAAAATCCGCTCTTGCCACCGATGACCTTCACCAGCTTCATGATGAAGAACAGCATCACGACAACGATCAGTGTCAGATAAATACTCTGATATAGCATACAGCAGAATACCGCAACAACCATACAGATCGATGAGATCATCTGTGAAAGGGACTGTGCGATCATCTGGCGGAGCGTATCGGTATCGTTGGTATAGCAGCTCATGACATCTCCGTGTGTATGCGTATCAAAATAACGGATCGGCAGGCTCTGCATCTTCTCAAACATCTCATCTCGTATGGTTTTCAGAGTTCCCTGTGCGATTCCTACCATCAGGTAGTTATAAAACCATGTAGAAAATACACCGATCAGGTAGATAATACCGACCATGAAAAGTGCCTTGATCAGCCCGGTATAGACCGGATGATCCATTGCAAGGATCGGTGTGATATAATCATCGATCAGTATCTCGATAAACATTGCCGACGCTACACTTGCAAGTGCACTTAAGATAATGCAGATAAATACAACAACCAGCGTCTTCTTATATGCTCCGATATAGGACAGCAGCCGTTTGGCTGTATCTTTATTGATCCTGCTGCCCTGCTCTCTGTCGGGTGCGTTCATCTGTTTCTTCTGTTTACTCATCCTGACCGCCTCCCTTCTGCTGTGATTCATATACTTCTCTGTAGATCGGACTCTTTACGATCAATTCTTCATGTGTACCTACATCCATGATCTTACCATCATCCAAAACCACGATCTTATCTGCATGCCGGACAGAGGAAATTCTCTGCGCAATGATGATCTTGGTCGTGTCAGGCAGATATTCGGCAAATGCTTTCTGGATCATCGCATCGGTCTTCGTATCAACCGCACTGGTCGAATCATCGAGGATCAATATCTTCGGTTTCTTAAGGAGTGCTCGCGCAATACAAAGACGCTGCTTCTGTCCGCCGGAGACATTTGTTCCACCCTGCTCGATGTAGGTATCATATCCATCCGGCATCGCCTGAACGAATTCATCCGCACAGGCAAGACGGCAGGCTTCTTTTACTTCTTCATCCGTTGCCTGTTCATTTCCCCAACGGAGGTTCTCTTTTATCGTTCCCGAAAACAGTTCATTCTTCTGAAGAACCATTGCAACCGCATCACGAAGCACCTGCAGATCATATTTGCGGACATCCACACCGCCGACCATAAGGGTTCCGCCTGTCACATCATACAGACGAGGGATCAACTGGACAAAGGAAGACTTTGATGAACCGGTTCCACCGATAATACCAATGGTCTCACCGGATCGGATCTTAAGATCTGCTCCGTCAATAACTTTCTTATCTGCACGCTTGCTGTAAGAGAAATCCACATGGTCATAGACAATCGAACCATCTGCAACTGTCTCAACCGGATTCTCCGGATTCTGTATCGTGGTGGTCTCCTCAAGCACCTCAACGATACGTTCCGTTGAAGATCTGGATATCACGATCATGACAAATACCATCGATAACATCATAAGTGCCATCAATATCTGCATCGCATATGTGATAAGTGCAGTCAGCTTACCGGTCGTAAGTCCGAGTGCTTCGTTATTTCCACTTGCCACGATGGCTTTTGCACCGATCCATGAAATCGCGATCATACAGCCATACATGAAGAACTGCATCAAAGGTGAGTTAAATGCCAGTATCCTCTCTGCCTTTACAAAATCCTTATAGATGTCGCCTGATGCATGTTTGAATTTGCCGATTTCGGCTTCCTGGGAATTAAAGGATTTGACAACCCGCATTCCCTTTACGTTTTCCTGAACGATATTGTTTAATCCATCATATTTGTGGAATACCCGTTCGAAGATCGGGTGTACCTTGGCTGCTATAAATATCAGACCGAATCCCATAAACGGAATAACGATCAGGAATATCCATGCCAGCTTTGCATTGATCGTAAAGGAAACGATCACGGAAAAGATCAACATGATCGGGCCTCTGACTGCGATACGAATGATCATCTGATATGCGTTCTGAATATTCGTTACATCAGTGGTCAGTCTTGTTACGATAGATGAAGTGGAAAACTTATCTATGTTAGAAAATGAAAATGTCTGGACATTATCATAGATATCCTGTCGCAGATTTGCGGAAAATCCTGCTGACGCTTTCGCACCGAGAACTGCTGCAAGCACACCTGTTAAAAGCTGTAAGGCTGCAAGCACAATCAGCCATGTTCCATCCTTTACGACAATACTCATCTTCCCACCTTCGATACCAAAATCCAACAGATCAGACATACAAAGTGGAATTAAAATCTCAAATACTACTTCAATTGCTGCACAGAATATCGTAAGCAGTGTCGGCTTCTTATATTCCCGCAAACTTTTTAATAATTTTCTGATCATACGTCCTCCTTCTTTCTTTATCTGATATTTTCATATAATTTTTCAAGTAGCTTTTTCGCCTGCGCCACCTCATTCTCTGAAAAAGAATGAAGCAGTCTCTGTTCCGCAGCTCTCCTGCCTTCATACATTTTATTGAGCAGTTTTTCAGCTTCACAAGTGCTGCATACCATCTTATTTCGTTTGTTATTCTCATCCAGATGGCAGTTCAGATAACCTTTCTTTTCCAGACGGTTCACGATGCCGACAACTGTCGGATGCGCTACATCCAGAAATACCTCGATCTCCTTCTGTGTCACCATTCCACCATTCCAGTACACATATTCAATCACTCTTGCCTGTGAACTGGTCAGATCCACGTCACATAAATATGCGTCAAATCCGGCCTTCAGCTTATCATTGATCCGCTTAATATAATAACCGATGTCCTTCTCCGGACCACACGGCAGCTTTCGATCTGCATCCATATCCTTTTCCTGTTCCATTACGGTTCCTTTCTTTTATTTACAGCTATGTATAATTTCCGGAAAATGCTCTTACATTTAATGTTATATAGCTTGCATATCTTATACATACTATACATCTTTCTTCATGTGTAGCACGCTACATTTTAGTTCAAAAAAAAGAATGTGTCAACACCACTTCCTGTATTTTATATTAAAAAAACATAAAATCTTTCTCTTATAGTCAATTATCTAATTATACAAAAAACTCTACAGCACTCTGCCTCTGATGGCTGCTCTTGTTATAAAATAACACTGCGAGATTTCGTTGTGAACTGCACATTGCCGGTAAATACGAGTGCTCCGCTCAACCGAACGCGAGTTAGCACAGGAGTATTTACGAATCAGGCATATGCAGTGAACAGAAATCGCAGCACGTTATTTATAACAAGAGCCATCTCCGCGACAGAACGCTGTAGAGTTTCAAGGCCCTTTTCTATGAATCACACATCCGGTATCCGACCCCTAATTCATTCGTTATGTAATTCTCCTTACCGGGAACTGCACCGAACTTCTTTCGGATATTCGCCATATTCACCTGCAGCTTCTTCCGGCTTCCCGAATCATTATATCCCCAGATCTCGTTGATGATAAAACTGTAGGTCAGCATCTTACCTGCATGCTCGGATAACAACGCTACAATATTATATTCTGTCTGTGTCAGCTTCACTTCATTTCCGGCAATCGTAACCAGTCTTGCATCATAATTGATAACCAACTCTCCAACCTCGAACCTTCCACCCGGCCGCAATCCGTCCTCTGCCCGATGCGTAGCGATACGGAGTGCTGAACGTACCCTTGCTACCAGTTCATTTGAACTGAATGGCTTGGTTACATAATCATTTGCACCCTCATTGAGTGCCTCTACTTTATCCCTCTCATCAGAACGTGCCGATAAAACGATGATCGGTGTAAATGATGATTGCCGCACTTCCCTTAAAAATGTCATTCCATCCCGATCCGGCAATCCCAGATCCAGAATGACCAGATCAGGACGATGGGATGCAAACATCATCTGTCCCCCCCGACAGGAATATGCGGAAACAGCCTGATATCCATTTGCTTCCATCAGCGCACTGATCAGATTATTAATATGTTCTTCGTCTTCAATTATCAATATCTTATATCTGTTATTAATCATTCTCAGTTTCCTCCATATCCAATGTAAACCGCACAACAGCACCGCCATCCTGCAGATTCTCCGCAGAGATCTCACCACCATGGGCTTTTACGATCGTGGTACATACCGACAATCCGATCCCTGCATTTTTCTTACTGCTGTCAAGTCCTGATTCACCATAAACCAGCTTCCCTGCAAATATATCCTTTACCTTGTCAACCGGAATACCACATCCGTTGTCCCGGATCTCAAATACTGCAAAATGCCCACTCGTATATACACGAAGCCCAAGCTTACTCATTCCCTCTGCATGCTGAACTGCATTTTCTAATAGATTCAGGATCAACTGCTCGACTAAGATCGCATCCATCGGAATCATGATCAGTTCATCCGGAATGTCAATCTCAACATTCTGATCTTCATACCGTTTATTGAACTTAACCAGGACAGAATCTAACAGCTCATCCAGCGCGATCGGGATCTTAATGATCTTAACATTTTTTCCATCCAGTCTGGTAATCGATAACATATTCTCAACCATTCGTGACAGCCATTGCGCATCCTGTTTGATTCCGCGAAGCATACTTTTCTTCTGCTCCTCCGTAAATTCATTCTTGTCATCTAACATTGCAGAGCTTGCACCATAAATCGTTGTAAGCGGTGTCCGAAAATCATGGGATACGGATCGGAGCAGGTTTGCCCGCATCTTCTCCTGCTCACTCTCTGCCTTTAACTGTTCCTGACTCTTCAGCTTATTTGTAAATCCGCAGGTAATAACTGCAATAGCTATCATGATAACGGCAGAGATCATATTTTCCGGAATCGTAAAATTAATCTTAAAATAAGGAAATGTAAATGCATAATTTACCGCCAGAATGCTGATGACAGATGCGACCGCACCATATAAGAAACCATCTGTGACAACGGATACCAGAAATACATCCAACAGAAAAATAGAGGGTATCAAAGTCTGATTTCCCCACTCCTTCTGCATAAACAGGGACAACAAAAATCCACATACCAATATCGCTGCCGTAATTAAAAAATTCTTTGTAAAATTCAGGAATCTGTTCATCATTTTCTCCGCTGTATCTTTTTGTAATCTGTTATAACAATCGTATCCATTTCAATCAATTTTGACAAGCATTATTATATATGCATATTCTAAACTGTCACAATATATATTGTAGCACGTTTTACGGTTAAGGCATGGTAAAAGGCTAAAAAAAGAAGACCTGATACCTGCGTTTCTCGGTACAACTATCAAATCTTCCTTCATCCGTTCCAATGTATGCTTTTCATATTTTGCAACCATAATCTACTGCACTCATTCTGAGTTTCCACAATCTTGCAGCAAGGAGAGCTGATTGGGCTGAAAAATATATGTCCTCTCTGACATAAATGCATATATTATGAACTTTCCCACTCAATAATATATCGGTTTTCGATATATCTATGAAGTTATTATATCAAAACATTTATCAGATACAATAAACCTGTCGTAATCTGCAATGTTTCCGTCGTAATCGACATATTTCTACAAATTCCGGATACGGGTCTCTGCTCATGCGGTCAGATACAGATGAGATTCTTTCCTGTTATTCCACTGGAATCCCTCATGCCGCTCCATAATAAACTGGATGATCTGCTTATTATTCCGTATCTCCTTTCTGTTATCTGAATTCATCTCAATACCCTTCATGCGAAGTCCGATACCCTTAAGCACAACCTGAATATTTCCATCTGAGGATTCCGATGGTGCGATCTGAATCCGAAGTGTCCGGGGCAATGACTCTGATATGGAATCCTGCTTATTCTCTCCCTGATCTTCATTCAACAAAATAACATTATGTACCATCCGCTCGATCAGATATCCCATGTCGAGTTCTACATTTGTATCAATCTGAATTTCTTCTGCTGCAACTTCCGGATGAATACCTGCACCCTCACAGACAGATGTAACATTATTTAATGCCAGATTCAGGATTGAATGATCTGTGTATTTTATATACTCCTTCTGTTTTCCCGGTTTCAGATCCTCCTGTAACTGTCTGATCTGCTCCTGTTCCTTCCGGACATCTCCTGCCAGATCAAGTATATGCACATAATTATACAGATCATGCTTGATATCCCGCAGCCTGTTGTAATCAGCCAGAAGCTTCTCATAATCCTCTTTCTGCTGCTTCATCTTTGCTTCCAGAAAACGTATCATTTTTCTTTGATAGCTATTATATACGATCGTATACAGATGATACGTAACTATAAAAGCAGATGCCCAGATTCCCAGTGCTATAAACTGTGACATCAGATTAACCTCTTTTACCATAGTCACAAAATACACGACCAACATCATATATCCGGTTCCAACAGCCAGAATCCACACCATGCTTCTGGCAAATGATTGTCTCCGGAACTTCCCGTATGGCATAAATGTCCGCATAAACCAGACTTCAATGATCGTTCCTAGGCCCTCACGCAAGGCTTCTACCCCAAGCCAGACAAGCAATGCCTTTGCACTGTATAATACCGGTGTATCATTATATGCATATCCAAACAGCTCCTCGATCACTGCTGACATCGTCACCGTAACAAGATCAAATGTCATAATACCCACCATAAATGATACCAAATTTATAACCATGCGCTCTTTACGGTATAATACGACACCTACAAGCATCATCGCAAATCCAAAAGTATAGACGATGGTGCGAAACCATACCGGTGCATCAAGCTGTATACTTGTATTTATTAAAACGCGGAGGAAAAACATATTTAAAATATTCAATCCCAGATAGATCCGGTCTCTTCTTCCACGATCCATTCCCATATAAGCACCCAGATAAATATTAAATTGTAATGCCGTGATCAGGGCTGCTCCGAGCACCTGCAGGAATGTCCATATGTTCATTTATTATCTCACCTTCTATGTTCCGGCCACTGTATCCCGCATCCATTTTCTGACTTTTTTCTTGTCTTATATTAACAAATTTACTATAATATTACCAGTTAATTAGAAATAATTCTTCTTGGGAATTACTATTTGCAGGGGGCAACAAATATGGACTTAAAACTTTTATTATGCGATGATTCGGATTTACAATTAAAAGAAACAACAACCTTCGTACATTCCTGTCTGAATACTTACACAGCATTTACATCCGTGATCAATCCTTACAAACCGGAAGAACTAAAGAAGTTGCTTGAAAATGATATGCTCGACTATGATATTGCCATTTTAGATATTGAGATGGGCGAATTAAATGGTATCGACCTCGCTTCTGCGATCAACCAACGATGCCCGCAATGTGCAGTTATTTTTCTTACCAGCCATACCGATTATATCTCTGACTCTTATGAAGTCCGTCATATATATTATGTTACGAAGGATTCCATACAAAGATATCTGCCAAAAGCCCTCGATAAAGCAGTCCGGCTTACTGTCGAACGCAAGACTCGATTTCTGGATATTACTTCCAATCGCAAACGCTATACACTCCCCTGCGATTCGATCACATATATCGAACGAATCGGGCGGGAGATCATTATCTATACAAATGAACAAAAATCGTACAAAGTATACGAATCCATTCAGGCTGTAAGTAAGCGTCTTCCTGCCTGTTTCTCACAATGCCACAGTTCTTTTGTGGTGAATCTTGAATATGTTAAAAATGCCGCCTCACAGGAGATTGAACTGACTGACGGTGTTAAACTGCCTGTCGGCAGGCGTTACGCCAAGCCGATCAAAGCCGCCTACCTGAAATACATTTCCGAGCACGCTATGTTGTAAACTAACGACAAGACAACTATATGACATGCGCTTGTATCCATTCATGCCGCAGAACACTCCCGTTCTATTCTCACTATCTAGTTGCTTTCATATGTTTCAGAAAATAAAATTCTGCAAATAACAATATTTCTGATAAAAAAGGGAATACTTGATTTTAACCGGAGCATATGATATATTGTGTTTAGGCAAAAACGATATTAACAGTCCGTAAGGGCAACAAAAAAGCCATGAGATGCCACTCATGGCTTTTTCTATTCCGTTTCGGCAAAGGTGGCTTAAACCTTAGGCTGGTTGCCGATTATTTGTCTCCGTCCAACCATTTGCATATGTAGTAGGCAACTACACTTGCCATAACAGAGATAATAAACGATACTAACACTTCCGTAAGTCAACCCCCCTTTCTGTGCCTATATAGGGGTGGCAACGGATTTAGTATATCACAGATGAAACTCTTTTACGAACAAAAAAGATGCCATTTACAACATAACCGCGACTTCGAAGGTATCGCCCTTGTCGGTAAACTCGACCGTGCCATCGTATTTGGCGACGATCTGACGGATAATCCGGACACCCCTGCCATGGTTTTCTGCATCGAGTTTTGTTGTATGGAATTGATTTTCTGTAACAGAAATCTCCGTTCTTTTGGAATTTTCAATGGTAACAAAGAAGTTGCTTCCACGATTCAATATCGATATATGTATGTATCTTTTATTTTTCCCATTTATATCCTGTGCCGGTACAGACTCGGCTGCTTCTATCGCATTGTCTAACAGATTGGCAAACAGACGGATCTTGTCGACATCTTCCATCTGAATCTCCGGTAAACCGGTCGGGATATTATAGGTAAATGCGATCTGTTTTTCTGTTGCAAGATCCCGCTTATCTGAGATCGTGCAGTCAAGGATCGTGTCATTTGTCACAATCATCTGTCTGATCTGTTCGATCTCCTTCTTCTTTTTTTCTATATATCCTTTGGTGTCTTTCTGTTCTCTGATCAGTTCATTGATCTCATTTGAAATCTCATATATCTTTTTATTGGTATCCTCGATCGTCTTCATATGCGTATACGAAGACTGAATACTTCTTGTAAACTGTTGTCTTTTCTTTTTCAGCTTTTTTGCTGAAATGATATTGTAGATCAGCGATCCTATAAGCGCAATTACTACTGCTATAATTATCCATGTTTTCTCGTTTATCTGCGGCATATTATCCTCTGATTATCCTATTTCTATATGTAACTCTGCAATACAGGTGATCCGGTATGCAATAAAATTTTATACTTAGCTATCCTATCTGTGCGTACAAATTTTAGTATATCTATTATTTTTTCTCTGTCAATAATATTTTTGCCTTTAGATTTTGTCCCAGATAACACCCTGACTGCGTTTTCCTCTTTCTATAAAAATTATATATATGGGTTGACTCTTTCATTTTTGAAGTTATAATAGTTCTAAAAAGAACTTTATGAAAATGAGGAATACATATGACTATTCAACCGCCATCCAATATTTTTGATATGACAAAAAGTCTGATGAAGCTTCAGGAAAAATATCTTGAAAGCATCCGGACAGACTATAAGCTTTCACGGATTGAAGTTATCATCATTACTTTTTTACACAATAATCCGGCACATGATACTGCCAGAGATATCGTAGAGTTTCGTATGCTACAGCGTGGAAATGTATCCACAGCCATTGATTCTCTCACCGACAAAGGCTATCTGACCAGACATCCGGACACAAATGATAAACGAATCATTCATCTGAAGCTCTCCGATAGATCAATTCCTGTTATACATGCGATCGAGAAAAAGCAGGACGAACTGATCTCCTGCATCTTTGAAGGTTTTTCAGATGACGAAAAGAAGAATTTTGCATCCTATAACAAGCGTTTGTATGACAACGTGTTATCACATTTAAAATAATATGATCACAACACTGCTGCCTGAATACCGGGCAGTTCGGACAATACTATATTCAGGCAAGCTCATATCGCAATTAACTTTTATACAATATAAAACATCAATCAAAGGAACGAGGAATATACATGAAGAAACAAACACAAACCTACAGCATAACCGATTCTCCAAACAACACATCAAAAGCTTCACCACCAACCGGCGGAGAATCCATATCGAAAAACGGAAGAAGCAACCAACCGAACCGGATTGCCCACAACGCAGGCTCATCCGACCGGGAATTTCTGGCAAAAGAACCGATCGGCAAATTACTGGCAAAGCTCGCACTTCCTACAGTCGCCGCACAGATGATCAATATGCTGTATAACATCGTTGATCGTATTTACATCGGTCATATCCCACAAAACGGTTCACTGGCACTTACCGGTGTCGGTGTCTGTATGCCCCTTATCATGATCATCTCCGCTTTCGCGGCTCTGGTCGGAAATGGCGGTGCTCCACGAGCTACCATCTATATGGGCAAAAATAAAAAAGACGATGCCGAGAAAATCCTCGGTAACTGTTTTACCATGCAGATCATCTTATCCGTTATACTGACTGCTGTTCTTCTGATCTGGAATCGCGACCTGCTTCTGGCATTCGGTGCAAGTAAGAATACCATTAACTATGCAACCTCATATATGAATATCTACGCCATCGGCACAATCTTTGTACAGCTCACTCTGGGTATGAATGCATTTATCACTGCACAGGGCTTCGCCAAAGAAGGTATGTTGTCCGTACTGATCGGTGCGATCGCGAATATCATCTTAGACCCGATCTTTATCTTTGCACTTCATATGGGAGTAAAAGGCGCGGCCCTTGCAACGATCATTTCTCAGGGTTGTTCCTGCATCTGGGTCTTAAGCTTCCTCTTCGGCAAGCGGACAACTCTCCGCATCCGTGTGAAAAACCTCGGTTTGCAGGCCTCCTATATCCTGCCATGTCTGGCACTCGGTTCTGCCGTCTTTATCATGCAGGGAAGTGAAAGTATCATATCCGTGTGCTTCAACTCCTCCCTTCTGAAATATGGCGGAGATATGGCCGTCGGTGCTATGACGATCCTTACCAGCGTCATGCAGTTCGCCATGCTCCCACTTCAGGGACTTGGCCAGGGTGCTCAGCCGATCATCAGTTATAACTATGGTGCAAAAAATGCATCCAGAGTAAAGGATGCATTCAAACTTCTGCTGAAGGTCAGCCTGACATATTCTGTTTTATTATGGCTTTGCATTATATGTTTTCCTCAGGTTTTTGCATCCATCTTTACCCCGGATACAGCCCTGATCACATTTACCAAGGATGCACTTAGATACTACCTTGCGGTTATGTTCTTATTTGGAATCCAGATCTCCTGCCAAATGACATTCAATGCTCTCGGCAACGCTCCGGCATCCATCATCGTTGCGATCATGCGTAAATTCGTCCTGTTGATCCCATTGGTCTTCATTATGCCGCATATCTACACCGCAGATAAGACAATGGCTGTCTACATGGCAGAACCGATCGCAGACCTGATCGCCGTAACCTTCACCGCCATCCTGTTCTTCTTCCAGTTCAGAAAGGCACTACGAGAGATCGAGTAAATAATTCTATCAGATAAAATGACCGGATAATCATATCCTGTTCTTACAGGCATTTGACTATCCGGTCGTTTATATTTTTCATCGAGCTTTTTCATGCTTTAATTCAGGCAACACCGTGGCACACATTGTAAAGAAGCTGGCACATCCGCCGATCAGATTCGAGATTGGCTCTGCCCAGAATACACCATCCACTCCAAGATTTCCGATTTTCGGAAGCAGAATGGTAAGCGGCACTACGATAAACGCCTTCCGAAGCAGAGAAAAGAAGGTAGCCTTTTTCGCCTTTCCAAGCGCAAGGAACACACTCTGTCCGGTAAACTGCAATGCCATAAAACAAAATCCAAAGAAATATATATGTAATGCCGGAACCCCTTTTGCGATCAGTTCCGGTGAATGATTAAATATACGGATAAACGGCTCCGGGAACAATCTGAGAATGCCCCATGCCGCAAAAGTATAGGTTACGCATAATATAGTCAGGAAACGGATGGCTTTCCGTACCTTCTCATATGCCCCTTCTCCATAATTAAAGCTCATGACCGGAGATGCACCATTTGTAATACCCATAACTGGAAGTGTACAGATATCGCGCACGGAATTCAACACGGTCATAACGCCCACATAGATATCCCCACCATAGACCTGAAGTGTCGCATTACATACAACCTGTACCAGACTGTTTGTAAATGCCATGATAAAGCTGGATACTCCCAGACTGATGATCCGCAAAACCCGTTTCCACTGCAGCCACATACAGCTCCATTTCAAATGAAGCACTGCCCGTTTTCCGGTCAGGAATACAAGTACCCATACTGTCGAGCAAAACTGAGAAATGATCGTCGCAATAGCCGCTCCTCTTACTCCCAGATTTAAAACAAAGATAAATATAGGATCCAGTATTATATTTAAAACTGCTCCGATCAGAACCGATATCATCCCTGTATTTCCAAAGCCCTGACTGTTGATAAACGGATTCATTCCTACCGATACCATGACAAATACCGTTCCCAGCAGATAGATCTGAATATAGGAGCCTGCATATGGGAATGTATCATCACTTGCACCAAACAGATAAAGAATCGGCTTATAAAAGATCAGCCCGATAATCGTCAATACAATTCCTGTTCCGATCAATAACGTAAAAGCATTTCCCATCAGATGCTCTGCTTCTTCATCATTACCCTTACCGCGTTCCATGGAACAAAGCGGTGCACCTCCATTTCCATACAGATAGGTAAAGGCGGTGATCAGTGAAATGATCGGAAAGCACAGACCTACCCCTGTCAGTGCAGTTGTACCGACTTCCGGGATCCGTCCGATGTAGATCCTGTCAACCACGTTATATAAAAGATTAAGTAGCTGTGCCAGAATCATTGGTACAGCTACTTCTATAATATTTCTATATACATTTCCACTTGAGAAATCTGTCTGATGTGCCTGCAATACCGTCTTCCTCTTTCAAAATAACATACAATATGATCCGTTCTGTTCCGTCAATACTTTCAAAAGCATTCTCTGTCAGAAAATACTTTTCAGAACTGTCTTTTATATTATATTCTTTTTTGAAGTGAAGTCAAATAACACTTATCCTCTATGCGTGATAAAGGTTGACCGCCTTTTCGATCAGTGCCAGTTCCTCTGCTTCCATCTCGGTTGTTCTCTGCTTCTCAGCAGCCTTCAGATTACTGAGTATCTGTTCCGGCTTCGATGCACCGATCAAAACGGTTGTAACCTCCGGTTTGTTCAGCAGCCATGCAATCGCAAGCTCTGACAAGCTCATATTATAGCCTGCTGCAATATCATTTAACTCTGTCAGAAGCGGACGCATCGATACGACCTGATCCTCATGAAGGAACCGTCCGTCTCTTGCCACCCGGCTGTCCTTTGGAATATTCTGCAGATATTTATCGGTTAACATACCCTGTGCCAGTGGAGAAAAGCAGATCAGTCCTCTTCCGGATGCATATGTCTGCTTCAGTAGTCCGTTCTTCTCAACTGTCCGATCCAGAATATTGTAACGATTCTGATTGATGATAAACGGACAATGCAGTTCATCCAGAATCCGCTCTGCTTTCGCCATCGTCGGGCCGTCATAATTCGACAGACCTACGTATAAAGCCTTACCGCTTCTTACGATCTGTGCAAGTGCTTCCATCGTTTCTTCTAATGGTGTGTTCGGATCCATGCGATGATGATAGAAGATATCTACATATGGAAGTCCCATTCTCTTTAAGCTCTGATCCAGACTCGCGATCAGGTATTTGCGGCTGCCCCAGTTGCCATAAGGACCTTCCCACATATCAAATCCTGCTTTTGTACTGATCACCATCTCGTCTCTGTAAGCACTCATTTCTTCCCGGAGGATTCTGCCGAAGTTTTCCTCTGCGCTTCCATATACCGGACCGTAATTATTTGCCAGATCAAAATGTGTGATTCCGTGATCAAATGCGGTAAAGCACATCTGTTTCATATTCTCATAATTATCTACACTACCGAAATTATGCCAGAGACCAAGTGCGATCGGAGGAAGCATCAGACCACTTTTACCGCAATGACGGTAAAAATCCGTTCCTTCTGTCTCTGTATATCTGGTCTTTGAAGCTGTATATTCAGCCATATAAACTAACCCCTTTCTATCTTAAACAAACAGGCAATTGTATCTTCTCTATGCCCTGTATTCCGGCACGTTTACAATTGCCTGTCTGTTACTTATTTACTGAATATTTTCATTATGCACCATAGCCATCCGGATTCATGCTCTGCCATCTCCATGAATCTGCGCACATCTCATCAATTCCGTATTCTGCTTCCCAGCCAAGTTCTTTCTTAGCAAGAGTTGCATCAGAATAACAGGTTGCGATATCGCCTGCACGACGAGGCTTGATCTCATAAGGAATCTTCTTGCCGCATGCCTTCTCAAATGCCTTAACAACATCTAAAACGCTGTATCCTTTTCCTGTACCCAGATTGTAAATCTTTACACCCGGATTCTCTTTGATCTTATTGATCGCTTTTACATGACCCTTGGCAAGATCTACAACATGAATATAATCTCTGACACCTGTTCCGTCCGGTGTATCATAGTCATCACCGAATACACCAAGACAAGGAAGCTTTCCTACCGCTACCTGTGCTACATAAGGAAGCAGGTTGTTTGGAATACCCTTTGGATCTTCTCCGATCAGTCCGCTCTTATGTGCTCCGATTGGATTGAAGTAACGAAGCAGGATTACATTCCATTCCGGATCTGCTGTGTGGATATCTGTCAGGATCTGCTCAAGCATATGCTTGGTCCAGCCGTAAGGATTTGTGCAGACACCCTTTGGACATTCCTCTGTGATCGGAATAAATGCAGGATTGCCATATACGGTTGCAGATGATGAAAAGATAATGTTCTTGCATCCATTCTCGCGCATTGCCTTGCAAAGTGTTAATGTACCCGCAATGTTATTCTCATAATATTCGAGTGGCTTACGAACAGACTCACCAACTGCCTTTAAGCCTGCAAAATGAATTACTGTATCCGGCTTTTCTTTTGCAAAGATTTCATTCATTGCATCCAGATCACGGATATCCTTCTCATAAAATGTTACGTCTTTTCCTGTTATCTCTTTTATTCTTCCAATTACTTTCGGACTCGCATTATACAGATTGTCAACAACTACTACATCATATCCTGCTTCTAATAATTCAACGCAGGTATGACTTCCAATATAACCAGCACCACCTGTTACTAAGATCTTCATATCATAATCCTCCTGTAAAATAAATTCTTAATCTTCGGTTATCACAACATTTATCGGTACCGGATTCTCTGTTACGATAACCACTATCATCATTATACACGAGAATAAAAACTAATCAATAGTTTTTGCTAAATTTTTACTAAAAGTTAGTAAATTTTATTCTTTTTGTTTACTGCATGAATTCTACCGCATGCTTCCGCTTCCATATCGGCATCAGATTCCGCTGGCAGGTCGGATTCTTCCGCTGTTCAATCCCAATCGTATGAAAGAAGGTCTTCCAGAGTTCGGTATATTCATCCTTCAATAATTCCGTCTGTCGTAGCATCTTCATTTCCTCATCGGACAACTCCCGCAAATACATCTTCTGAGCCTTTTCCTTCATATATCGGTTCTGTTCTGAAATCTCTCTTTTTCTATCTGCCTGCTGCCCTGAGTAATGTTTTCCCGGATGGATCACCGCATACTTCCGGTTATCATCAAGGATCATAAAATATTCATCCGGCATCCGGTCTGCAAAATGCTCTGCCACCTGATAGATCACATCATGCTTCGGTTCCAGATGACAGACATACACCTTATTATCAATCGAATTGAATCTGGCAAATTCCCGAAAATGATGAATTTCATTTCCAACTGCCCGCCGAATCTCCAGCATCCGGCTGACCGGAGGCTCTGCAAGCATCCCGATCACCCTTGGTCCTGCCTGAAATCCGATCCGCAAAAACCGGTAGATATCGTCCAGTACATCATCTTCCATCAGACAGGCATAATACACATCGATATATGCCTGCATCCCAATCTTATTTCGAACGGAACGCAGAACCTTTTCCGTCTTTTCTGCATCGGCATCCACATGGACATACTCGTCAAATAAAGTTGCCTGCACGATCGGCTCCGTCCGTAACTGCACCTTATCATGTCCGACCCGGAGTGCATAGACCCATGCATCATAGATGCAGGTCATCATATCTTCTAATTGATGTTTACAGGTAAATATCCTCATATTTACATTCTCCCATCTATATCCTCATCTATCTATAAAATCTATCCTGACAATATTTCTTCATACAATCGTCTATTCTTAAATAGGATTTTACATTTATCCACAAATCAATTTGGAACTCCAAATACTCCCTGAGCATCAAAAAAGGATAACTGCTTATATTCTTCTTCCTTATGCTCTACCTGCCAGTTTTCTTTTGCATGCTCGCCTATCAGTTGTCCGGTAATATACTGCTCTTCGATCGGTATCTTATACATCATCCGTCCTCCACAGGTAATAAAATAATGCGCCCGTTTCAACACCACGCCCATCTTCTTCAGATGGTCAAATTCCAGATGTCCGTACCGTCTCGCCTTTACGATCCTGCCTGCTGATTTCGGTCCTATCCCCGGCACCCGAAGCAGCGTATCATAAGAAGCTGTCTGCACTTCGATCGGGAACTGTTCCAGATGCCGGATCGCCCAGGCACATTTCGGATCCATCCGGACATTAAAATTCGGTCGCTCCTCCGACAACAATTCATCTGCCTGAAATCCGTAAAACCGCAGCAGCCAGTCTGCCTGATACAGTCGGTGTTCTCTCAGAAGCGGAACCGGAGTCGCAAGAGACGGAAGTGCCGAGTCCTCATTTACCGGAATATAGGCGGAATAAAAGACACGTTTCAGATCATAGTTCTGGTATAACTTCTGTGTCGTCTGAACCAGCGTATAGTCGCTCTCATCGGATGCCCCAATGATCATCTGTGTACTCTGACCTGCCGGTGCAAATGCCCGTGGCTTCCATGTATCCTGAGTTGCCGGAGCAAAGGAAGCAGCTTTCTTCCAAAGAGAGCCGCCTCCATTACTCTGTGCTCCGGTCAGCCGTAACTGTTCTTTCCCGAATATACTTCCCGGCAGGTAACGATTCCCCAGACTGCGTTCCATTCTTGCATCTTTCCCTATCAGGGTTCTTGTCTCTGCGATCGTATCACGCACCTTCCCCATCGGAGTCATGATCGTCTGGAAACTCTTATTCGGAGCAAGCTTCTTTAGGCTCTCCGCAGTCGGCAGCTCCAGATTCACACTGATGCGGTCGGCCAGAAATCCGGCAGCCGCAAGTAGTTCATCCGGCGCACCCGGAATCGTCTTTACATGAATATATCCGTTGAACCTGTATTTTGTACGAAGGAGCTGTAAGGTTATACAGATCTGCTCCATCGTGTATGCCGGATCACGGATCACACCGGAGCTTAAGAACAGCCCTTCTATATAATTCCTTTTATAAAATTCGATCGTCAGTTCACAGATCTCCTCCGGCGTAAAAGTGGCACGCTTGACATCATTCGATACTCGGTTCACGCAATACTTGCAGTCATAAATACAATGATTCGTCATCAGAATCTTGAGCAGAGAGATACAGCGCCCGTCTGATGCAAAGCTGTGACAGATTCCGCAGGATCGTGCATTTCCGAGCATTTCTTCCTTTCCTTTTCGATCCACACCGCTGGATGTACATGCCACATCATACTTCGCCGCATCCGCCAGTATATGTAATTTTTCCTGTATAGTTTTATTTGCTTGTATTTCGAACATATGTTTATTATAAGAACTTACGTTCGATTTTTCAAGTGGAAATTTTTGTTTTTTACATACGAAAAAGGCTTCCTGAAAGGATCCATGTAGCTAAATCAAACCTGTTCACTCAAATATTTATATCAAAATGAACAAGAGTATCATCTATTATTCCGCAAGACGCTTCCGCTCTACCTTCGACGTAATGGTACATAAGGCTGCAAAATACGCAGCCTAAGTACCAACGCGAATAAACTGAGACCTTAACGAGGGGACCGAGTTTAGTTCGAAGTTACACAGAGGGGGCAGGCTTGCTTCATAATAATAATACTCTCGTCCATTTTGCTCAAAACAATACTTTGCAAACAGGTTTGATATATCTGCAATATTAACAGGAAGCCTTTTTCTGTCTTTGTAATAAACTACATGCATATTTCCACATTTAAAAATCAAACTGGTAATCGTTTCATATTGCGAAAATGTTACAGAATTATTACAATTCCATTGTACTCGATCGATACATTTATAAATTACAACAGGAGGATCTTATTATGTGTATGAATTGTAACTGTTCAGATCTTTGGAATATGATCTGCAAATATCTGGGTTTAGGCTGTTAAATTAAAAAAAGGCTTCCCACTAATGTATGGGCTTATATCTTTATGGAACAGACCTTTTTTCACGTCGGTCCTTAGTGAACTGCGATAAGCAGTGAACTTAGTACCGTTACGTGAAAAATAGAACGCAAGTGTTCTGTGAAATAAAGGATATAGCCCATGCATCAGTGGGAAGCCTTTTTATTATTAAATATTTTAATTATTTCTTCTTATTCTTCAAGTCTGTCACCAGAATCATTGCTGCGCCGACTACCATAACGATCGCACCGATCAGCAGGAAGATGGTTCCATAGCCAAGGCTATAGACTATATCGCCATTGGTATTATTCTTAATCTGAACCATTGTATTGACCAGATCGATCATGATCACAGCCAGAGTCAGGATCGCTGTAAGTAACGTCCATTTTCTTGCATTTTTAAATACCATTATAATACTTGTGATCAATGCAAAAAATATAACAAGGATTCCGTCTCCACTCAGGAAATTGACGGATTCTGTTGTTCCATCCACAGTCGCCTGAACGAACGGCTGGAAGTTTGCCCATATCAGAAGCACCGCCATAAGTCCGATCAGAACTCTTCCGATCGCAACAGGTTTCGGTGTCTCCATCTTCTCATTTGCTACATTTGAAAACCGTTTGGAGATTCCTCCATAGGTCTTACTGTAATCCATAATGGATAAATCTTTCTCTCTGTGCTCTCCACTGCCGGAGGTTGTCTGCACAGAATCTTTCTCATTCTGTTCTGCCATAAAAAACTCCTTTAATTACTCCTCTGGGACAAGGCTACGATCGGGAAACGATTTACAACCTTTGTCATTGCTTCCTACTGCTCCCGGAAAATGATATTTCCTGTCGCTGCATCCATCTCGTCTACAATTGCAAGGGATTCCAGATGATATCCCAGATTCCGGATGATCTGTCCGCCGGTCTGGAAGCCTTTTTCGATTACGATACCGATTCCCGCAACATTTGCACCGGCTGATGTCACGATAGAGATCAGTCCCTGAAGGGCACAGCCATTTGCAAGGAAGTCATCAATGATCAGAACATTGTCGTCCGGATTCAAGAACTTCTTTGACACGATAACCTGATTCTTACATTTATGGGTAAAGGATTCTACCTCTGCCACATACACTTCGCCTTCTATATTGATGCTTTTTGATTTCTTCGCAAAGATAACAGGCACATCAAACTGTCGCGCTGCCACACATGCGATCCCGATTCCGGATGCCTCGATCGTGAGAATCTTATTGATCGGCGTTCCTTCAAAACGCTTCTTAAATTCTTCACCGATCTGGTCAAATAACCGGATGTCCATCTGGTGATTCAAAAAGCTGTCAACCTTTAATACATTTCCTTCTTTTACAATTCCGTCTTTTACAATTCTTTCTTCTAAGAAATTCAACTGTAGTTCCTCCTTGAGATTGCTTTCGTCCTTAACAAACAATTAGTACAATCATACATCATTTCTCGACGAGATTCTACTGGAAATGTATTTTTTATGATTCGAATTATTCACGCCTACCAGTCTGATCCCATTTTGCTGAGTGCTGATGCAATACTATCAATTCCAAGCACGATCAGATACAGTCCGATCAGATAACCGAATGCGACAACTGCCATAATCGGTTCTATCAGAAGCATAACTCCGATCACGATACCGATGATATTCAACAACAGGGATACAAGTCCGAAGCTGTTACCTGCAAAATACCGTACTGTGCTGATATGGGACAGTCTGGATATACTGTGCATAATGATCCAGAGTGCAAAGAGCCAGATTACTAACCGTTGTGTGGCTCCCGGACAGAGGATCAGCATCATACCAAGCAGGGTACTTAAGATGCCAGAGGTCAGGGATACTGTCGGTACAACTCCCATATGCCGCTCCATCTTTACATAGAATATAATATCTGCTATACCGCTGACTGCTGCCACGATTCCGTAACAGATGACAATACTGTTCAACATACTTTCAGGACGGATCATCGTAAAGATACCAAGTATAGTGAGTATGATTCCCAGTATCAGCTCCATCCAGCCAAATTCTGTTCGTTTCCTCATAATTCTCACCTCTTATCCTGTAAAATGCTCATAAATTCGTCTCCTGTAATCGTCTCTTTCTCATATAAAAAGGCTGCCAGTTCATCCAGCTTTTCTCGGTTCTCCTCTAAAATCTTACGCGCTTTTTCATGCTGAACCTTCACCAGTTCTACAACCTTGCGGTCAATCTCCCGCTGGGTTTCCGGTGAACAGGTAAGGGATGTATCCCCACCAAGATACTGATTATTTCTCGTCTCCATCGCAACCATATCAAAGTCATTATTCATGCCATACTGGGTGATCATCGCCCGTGCGATCTTCGTTGCCTGCTCGATATCATTCGATGCTCCGGTCGTAACCTCACCGAATATCACTTCCTCTGCTGCACGTCCACCGGTAAAGGTTGCAATCTTATTTTCCAGTTCTTCTTTTGTCAGCAGATATTTGTCTCCCTGTTCCACCTGCATGGTGTAGCCGAGCGCACCTGAGGTTCTCGGAATGATCGTGATCTTCTGTACCGGTGCCGAGTGCGACTGCATGGCCGCTACGAGCGCATGGCCGATCTCATGATAGGCAACCACATGCTTTTCTTTATCTGATAAAACAGCATTCTTCTTCTGATATCCTGCGATAACTACTTCTACGCTTTCTTCAAGATCTGCTTCTGTAACGATCGTTCTGCCTGCCCGTACTGTCCGAAGAGCTGCTTCATTTACGATATTTGCCAGCTCTGCACCGGAAGCTCCTGCTGCCATTCTTGCAATCGTATGGAAATCCACATCATCCGAAACCTTAATCTTTCTGGCATGTACCTGAAGGATTGCTTCCCTTCCTTTCAGATCCGGAAGTTCAACCGGAACTCTACGGTCGAATCGACCCGGACGGGTAAGTGCAGGATCAAGCGATTCCGGTCGGTTTGTTGCCGCCAGGATGATAACGCCGTTGTTTCCTTCAAAACCATCCATCTCAGTCAGGAGCTGGTTCAAGGTCTGTTCTCTTTCATCATTTCCTCCAATCTGTCCGTCACGCTTCTTACCGATCGCATCAATCTCATCGATAAATACGATACATGGTGCTTTTTCCTTTGCCTGCTTGAACAGATCTCTGACCTTGGAGGCACCCATACCTACAAACATTTCTACGAATTCCGAACCGGACATCGAGAAGAACGGTACATTGGACTCTCCCGCAACTGCTTTTGCAAGCATTGTTTTACCGGTTCCCGGAGGACCTACTAACAGGACACCTTTTGGCATCAAAGCACCGACATCCGTATATTTCGCAGGGTTGTGCAAATAATCAACGATTTCTGCCAGATTTTCTTTTGCTTCATCCTCTCCTGCGACATCCGAGAAACGGATACCGTTTGTTGACTGCACATATACCTTGGCATTGCTCTTGCCCATTCCAAAGGACATCGCATTCTTACCGCCCGCCTGTTCGATCAGCTTCTTACTGAAATACTGACCCAGTCCGATGAATATAATGATCGGAAGAAGGAATGTCAACAGGAAATGCCAGACCGGTGATACCGTCTCATCGACATTCTTTGAAAATACCGCTCCGGCATCGTATAACCGTTCCGTCAGTCCCGGATCATCCATAGCTCCGGTCTTATAGTATGTGTTCTTATCCTTGTCTGTGAAGATGATCTCAGAATCATCCACCTCTACTTCACCAATATTTTTCTCATTGATCATCTTCATAAATGTTCCGTAATCTACTTCCTTGACCTGTATCTTCATCAGAAGCGGATAAATAAACATATTAAAAACCAGAAGAACGACCAGCACGATCCCATAATAGAAGATCAACGGCTTCTTGGGTGATTTTACTTCTTTCATATGTCTCCTCTCTTTCCGGCAGGTACCTGTAATTTCTACATATATGTACTGCCTTTTCCTGTATTATTTCCAAGTTTCGCAAATTATCGCAGCAATTGCCGCTGACCTGTGTTGACACAGCTTTTGGTATTGCTTATGCAGGAAAAGCTATTAGCACTCGCTATATAAGAGTGCTAAGTTTCTTTTAGAACAATATAGCCAGAAAAAAAGGAAATGTCAATCTCTTTTATAAAGATTTCACACTTCCTTTACAGCTTTTTATTTTATATTATTTTGATACATCAATTATAAATTCCGGCGTTCCCATTGCTCCTGCACCCAGCTCATATTTATTAAAAAATACCACAACCTGATCCTTGTCATTGATATAAAACTGTGTATCTTCATTGATCAAATCTTCCAGATCTAAATCTTCCCAGAGATAGAATTTCTTTTCGTCGTCCCAGGTATTGATCTGCTTCTGAACCTCATCGGCTATGATCTTCTTATAATTGCTGCCAAACCATTCTTTTAATGTAATATCCTTTCCTGTATCCAGATCAATGTTATAATAGAACATCTGGTAATAACCGGTTGCCCGGGTCTCATTTTCACTGATCACAAAAGATACATAATGTTCATCCAGACATTTGACCTCATAGTCAATAACGATATCATATGGGATAAAGTTCTTCGGATCTCCCCCGGTTAATATATAAGCGTTATACTCTTCTTCCGCACGCTTCTTACTTGCTTCCACTTCCTGGTTGATCATCTTTGCTATCTCACGATTCACACGCTTTTCCAGTTCGGAATTTCCGGTATTATTCAACTGCGGAACTTTCACATTTACATATTTGGCTTCATCCGCATATTCATATTCCCGGAAGGTAAATACCTGACACACAGGACCGATAAACGGCGTATCTGCTGCTGCCTTTGCAAACGTCGGAGATACATTCAGCAGAACCACAAATATCAAAAACATTGCAGCTACGGCCTCTCCTGCATAACGCAGTATATGTTTCTTCCGTCTCGTATATATATTAACAGGCTTCTGATCCGACATCCCTGTGCTCTCTGTCGTCAGCCCTTCTTCTATCGCATCCTGAACTATGGAATTCAATTGTTCCGGGATTTTTATATTTTCATATTCCTCTTTATTAAACTTCATCATAAACCTCCAAATCCAGCTTTAAGAGTTTCAAAGCCTTATACAACCTTGATTTTACTGTGTTGATATTATCTCCTGTAACCTCTGCGATCTTGTCAAATTGCATATCTTCAAAAAAACGCAAAAGAACGACTGTTTTCAATTTTGCCGGAAGCCGATCCATAGAATGATACAGATCGACATATTCCTCCTGCTTTCCCGTCCTGTCTGTACTGTCTTCAAGTGAATCATCCTCCTGCAGATAGACAACCTTTTTTTGCCTTCGCAAAGCCATCAGACATTCATTGATCAGTATACGATACGCCCATGTTTCAAAGTATTCCGGACTTTTTACCTGGCTCCGGTTCTGCAGTATCTTAACGACCGCATCATGAACCGCATCTAAAGCATCCTGTTCATTCTTCATATAGCCAAATGCCATCCGATAAAACTTCTCCTGATTATCCTCAATAAATCGTATCACTATAGTTGACCGGATTCCCGTATCTTGTGATTCCTGCTTTTTATAACCGGCACGTTCATTCTGATATTTCGTTTTTCTTAAAATACTACGCTCATTCACGTTCTGTTCCCTCTGTTAATATTTTTATTTATCCAGTGTATGTTCCTCCAGATATGTGAGCCATTTTTCACAATATTTCTTATTCAGATGAATTCCATCTGTGGCCGCATCATCCGGCAGAACTCCATCTGTTGATACCGCTTCCTGCACATTCACAAATGTAGCACCTTCATCCGCTGCAAGCTGCTCTAATCGTTTATTATATTCCGCGATCTTATCATTTCTGACATATCCGCCGGAATCCGATACCGCTTTACTTACCGGAAGTACCGACTGAATAAATATCTTTGCAGATGGATTTTGTGCCTTAATATCATCAATGATCTGCTTGTAATCTGAGATAAATATATCATTACTGATCCAGCCTGTCTCATTGATTCCAAACATTAAATATACACGATTATATCTTGTTCTGGCAAGTGCCTCCATCACTGACCGGTCTTCATCGTCCTGATGGATTACTTTTGCGGTATATGCGCTTGCAACAGTTAATCCCTTGTGTACATATGCGGTTGTCTGTATACCGGTTTGTAACACGAAGCCTTCCGTTCTGGAATCTCCGACAAATACCGCATCCGAAAATTCATTTGATTTGTCATTGCTCTTTAAATCCATGTTTTTTACTGATCCTGTTGTAGTATCATCGCCCCGGCCTGTCAGCAATGTCTCTTTCACATTACCGGTTCCGGAACTCTCTGTCGTACTTGTCTCTGTCGTACTTACCTCTGTTGTCACAGGCTCCTGCGTTGATCCTTCTACAATCGGTCTGTCTTTCGCCATATGTATGAACCGAATACTGATGCAGAACGCAAACAGAAGCATTGCTGCTGCCGTTCCACGCATAAATATCTGCTGTCTTCTTCTCCTTCTCTTTCTCTTTTGCTGCATTAAGAACATCTTTCTTCTTTTTTGTAATCTGACTCTATTCCTATTCTGACGCATTATCCGTTCCTCCTTATCTATCTCAAAAGTATTTCTTACTTTGTTTTCTATTATTTAGATGTTTAAGGATGAGAAAAAGTTGACACAAATTTATATTTTTTGAAAAAATTTTGATTTGACGAAATTTTAATCTGAAGTTCCTTGCTTTATACAATAAGACTTTCCATAAAGCAAAAAAACATCCGATCGGTTAACGACATATTCATATCTGTTATCCGATTAGATGTTTTTTGTTTATCTATTATTTTTATTTATCTGTTATTTTTATTATGCTTCTTCCCTTGCTTCCGGATCAAAATGCTCCCTGACAAGCTTCACAACTACACCGGAAAGCAAGAATACTGCGATCAGGTTTGGTATCGCCATCAGACCATTGAAGGTCTCTGCAATACTCCAGAGCAATCCAAGATCTAAGGTTGCACCAACGATAGCAACCAGTGAATAAACAAACATAAACGGCTTATTTACCTTTGTTCCGAACAGGAACTCGATACACCTCGCACCATATAATCCCCAACCAATAATAGTTGAAAATGCGAAACAGCACATCGCCACAGCTGTAAAAAGTGATACCCAGTTGCCATATGTAGCAGTAAACCCACTGATCGTAAGCTCAGCGCCCGCTGCCTGTCCATATGTGATCGGCACTTCGCTGCAAAGTATAACCAATGCAGTCAGGGTACAGATAACTATAGTATCTACGAATACTTCAAAGATTCCAAAGAATCCCTGTTTTACCGGCTTTCTTGTATCTGCACATGCATGTGCGATTGAACCTGTACCAAGCCCGGCCTCATTTGAAAAGATACCTCTTGATACACCCTTCTTCATGCTCATGAAAAAGCTTCCAACAACACCACCGGTTACTGACGCCGGTGAAAATGCGCCTTCCACAATCTCTTTAAATACTGCCGGCACATGATTGATATTTAAAATTACGACTCCAAGCGCAAGCACCACATAGAACAGCGCCATAAATGGTACCAGCTTCTCTGTTACCTGTCCGATTCTCTTAATCCCGCCAAGCAGGATCAATGCAAGCAGGACTGCGAGCACAATACCGATGACCAGATTTATGGTTGACGCGGAATCCTTTGAAATAATTCCATAATTAAATAATGCAGAATCGATCGCTGTCGTGATCGTGTTTACCTGTGTGGCATTTCCTGTACCGAATACTGTGATCACACCAAATGCTGCAAACAAATATGCAAGCCAGTGCCAGTGCTTCTTCAGACCATTCTTGATGTAATACATCGGTCCGCCGACAAATTCGCCCTTATCATTCTTCTCCCGGAAATGAACGGCGAGTGTTACTTCTGAAAACTTTGTACACATACCAAGAAGTGCGGATATCCACATCCAGAAGACGGCGCCCGGTCCACCGATAGCGATCGCTCCTGCAACACCTGCTATATTTCCTGTACCGACCGTAGCCGCAAGCGCGGTACACACCGCCTGAAACGGTGTCATGGCTCCATCGGCAGCCTGTTTCTTTCGAAACATTCGCCCGATCGTAACTTTCATCGCATATGGGAATTTCCTGATCTGCAGAAACCGGGTTCGGAAGCTTAACACCAGACCGACACCAATAATACAGATCATGGCAGGGACACCCCATATAAAGTTATTGACTACGTTGTTGATTGATTCAATTGTTTCTAACATATTTTACTACTAATTTCCTTTACTATAATCTGGCAAGTTTTTCGAATTCAGGTCGTACGCTCTTAAATATGTCCATACGTTTCGGTGAAAATATTCGAAACCTAAACCTCTTCACGTCCGGTTTTTGCACGAATAAGCATTAGAACTACAAATAACAGCACGATACAAACCGGAAGCGCAAGCCATGAAAGTGCGGCAAGCTTCGCAGCCTGAAGAATTCCGATCAGCAGATATCCAACCATACATACTGCAGCTACAACAATTGCATATGGAAGCTGTGTAGATACATGGTTTACATGCTCACAATGTCCTCCGGCAGATGCCATGATCGTTGTATCTGAGATTGGGGAGCAGTGGTCACCACATACCGCACCTGCAAGACAGGATGCGATAGAGATTACCATCATCTGTCCGGATGGGAATACGCCGATCACGATCGGGATCAGAATACTGAAGGTTCCCCATGACGTTCCGGTGGCAAATGCAAGTAAGGCTGCAACAATGAATATGATCATCGGCAGGAAGCCCTGCATGGAACCGGCAGAACTGGATACCAGATCAGCTACATATACCTTTGCGCCAAGGAGATTCGTCATACCGGAAAGTGTCCACGCCATTGTAAGGATCAGGATCGGTGCGATCATTGATTTGAAACCTTCCGGTATACATTCCGTAAATTCCCGGAAGGATAAGGTATCACGCAGCATGAAATAAATAAACGTAAATACCAGTGTAACAGCACCACCAAGCACCAGGCCAACCGATGCGGATGAATTTGCGAATGCATCTACAAATGATGTTCCGCTGAAGAAACCACCTGTATATACCATTGCAATGATACAGCTTATGATCAGCACAACAACCGGCAGAATCAGATCCAGCACATGTGCATTTTCTTTTAAAATTTCTTCTTCATTATCTTCATATGGTCTTCCCGGAGTTGTGAACAGATCCCCTGCGATCGCATTCATTTCATGTCTCTTCATCGGACCGAAATCAACACGAAGAATGGTTACTCCAAGTACCATGACTAACGTAAGAAGCGCATACAGATTATATGGAATTGTCTGGATAAATACTGCAAATCCGTTAATTCCAGCATCTTCCGGTACGGATGATGTAACAGCTGCAGCCCATGAACTGATCGGTGCTATGATACACACCGGTGCTGCTGTAGCATCAATAATATAAGATAATTTGGCTCTTGATACTTTATGACGATCTGTTACGGGACGAAGGACACTTCCTACAGTCAGACAATTAAAATAATCGTCTACAAAGATCAGGATTCCAAGAACCATAACGGATAATTGTGCACCAATCCTTGTCTTAATGTGTTTTGATGCCCATTTTCCAAATGCCGCAGAGCCTCCTGCTTTATTTAACAGGGATACCAGAATACCAAGCATAACAAGGAATACCAGAATACCCGTATTTCCTGAATCTGAAAGCTTCGCGATCATACCGCCGTTTTCATTAAACAGCATGGTATTGATACCTAACTCCAGATTGAAATTTGAATATAATAATCCACCTGTGATAATACCTGCAAGCAATGAGGTATAAACCTCCTTTGTGATCAGTGCCAGACCGATCGCAATAACCGGTGGAAGCAGAGATAATATCGTTGCATAGGTCTTACATTGATAATTCTCCGGATCTGCGATCTCCCCCGGTGTTTTACCGGTTACCACCATGAGTGCGATTATGATCGCAATGAATATAAGCATCGCAATCTGTTTTCTTTTGATCTTCAATTTCTCTCCTCCAAAATTTTCTTTTGTTTTTTATGCCCTATGATAAGCATTCTGCTACATTCGTTTCCATAAAGGCACACTACTTTTCCAGTATAAAGTGCTATCCCTGAGAAATCAAGTTTTACCTGACATTTTAAAAGGGTATTTTCGGAATTTGTTCCAAAAATACCCTGGTTTCTTATTTTATATCAGTATTGTACCTCTTATAAATCAATTACTTTTAGAAATCAACCTCTGAATCATAATAACAGCACTTTAAGAGTTTCTCCATCTCTTCCTGACTCGGCTGTCTTGGATTTGATCCTGTACATGCATCCAATATTGCATTTGCTGCGATCTCAGGCAACCGCTCTAAGAATACATTCTCAGGTACAAAGCCCTGCTCTGCCGGATAGCTGTCAGCACCATAATGTTTGATACAGTGTGGGATATTCAGATCATCGTTCATCTTACGCAGATAGTTGATCAGAAGTGTTACCTTCTCATCTAATGTATCACCGCCAAGTCCCATAAAGTCTGCGATCACTCCATATCTTTCTTTTGCAGTTTCATCCTTTGCATTAAATGCGATGACCTTCGGCAGATACATTGCATTTGCCGCACCGTGAATGATGTGTGCACCATAATCTGCAAATGCTGCACCTGTTTTATGTGCCATAGAATGAACAATACCCAGAAGCGCATTTGAGAATGCCATACCTGCAAGGCACTGAGCGTTGTGCATTGCGTCACGTTTTTCCATATCTCCGTTATAAGAACCAACCAGATCATTCTGGATCATCTTAATAGCATGTAATGCAAGCGGATCTGTGAAATCACAGTTTGCGGTTGATACATATGCCTCGATCGCATGTGTCATTGCATCCATACCGGTATGAGCAACTAACTTCTGCGGCATCGTCTCTGCCAGCTCAGGATCAACGATCGCTACATCCGGTGTGATCTCAAAATCAGCGATCGGGTATTTGATGCCCTTCTGATAATCCGTGATAATTGAAAAGGCCGTTACTTCAGTTGCAGTTCCTGAAGTAGATGAAATTGCACAGAAATGAGCTTTTTTACGAAGGGAAGGAATACCAAATACCTCACACATATCTTCAAATGTAATGTCCGGATATTCATATTTGATCCACATTGCCTTTGCCGCATCGATCGGAGAACCTCCGCCGATTGCTACAATCCAGTCCGGTTCAAACTCCAGCATGGCAGCAGCACCCTTCATAACTGTTTCAACAGACGGATCCGGTTCAATGCCTTCAAATAACTGAACTTCCATTCCTGCCTCTTTCAGATTCTTTTCTACTTTATCCAGAAATCCAAAGCGTTTCATAGAGCCACCGCCAACACAGATCATCGCCCTTTTTCCTTTAAAAGTTTTTAATGCATCTAATGCATCCTTTCCATGATAAATATCTCTAGGTAACGTAAATCTTGCCATTTCGTCATCCTCCTATAATTTTATTATTTCTAAACTAAAAAGAAAGCAATGCTATCACACACTACTTTCTAAGTATATCACAGATTATTCAAATCGGCATTATATTTTGTATAATTTTAACAATTTTTTTTGTTAATAATTTAATAATTCAAACTTATTCCACAAAATACATCTTTTATTCTTGGTAAATAGTAAGCTGAGAATCCAATTTGTAACCCAAGACTCCCCATTTGTAAATGAAAGTCCTGTTTTGTAACCGAGATTCCCGGTTTGTAAGCTAGATTCCCGAATTTTCATTTCCATTACGATATGATATAATACGTTCAGCAATAAATTTGCAACGACAACTAGAGATTAATTTCCTCTCGAAATTTTTGTATCGGAGAATCCATCCCTGTTTTTGCTTGAATAGAGTTGTTCTATTCTGGCGACACTTAGCAAATTTATTTGTTACTTTTTGAGAAGTTTAGGCTTTAAGATGATGTTCTCGGCGGCAACCGGTGAGCATCCCAGTTTCTTAAGTACCTCTTCTCCATAGTAAAAGCTGAATGTTTCGTATAGGCTACGGTTGTTCAGCTTTTTTCTTTTGTAAGAATTGATATGGTCCATCATCAGAGTAACCTGATTTTCCACTTCCATTTTCACCATACACGATTGTCAATCCATCACATACATTAAGTCGAGGACCTGTTTTTAATTTATTTACACCATGTACATTGCCAACGCCTTGCCAAATAACTGTTGGAACTTTTTCCTCGTCTACAATCGGAGGATCTATTTCTTCGCCAAGGCTACCTTCCTCTAAGTTAGATTCAATTTTAAAAGCTGTGTAATCTCATCAAAAATCGTTCCTGTAATCAAATGTATTCCCTCCCTTTAACATTTTTACGCTGCCGCATTGGCATTAATCTGGTCAATAACCTTCCTAATTCCCATCCATATGGTAAGATCAGTAAATATCTCTACCACACTTCCCTTATCAGTAAATGGCGACTCCTGAAGCACAGAAAGATCCTTCATCATTCCGTTGTGTACGATGTACTCGACAATCTGATTAACGAAGTAAATCTGTCTGCTATCAAGATTTGTATCGTTAAGGAACTCAGAGAACGCTTCCTTAGCAGCATTCATATCTAGTCCTACTATTTCACGTACAAACTCACCTAAAGGCTTATGGCCATATTCTTTCTCATAGTCGTCTTTGGAACCAACTTCCTTCCAAAGAATCTGCTCTAAAGATTCAATATCCGTCTCTGTCAAAGGCTTGTTTGTCTTTAACTTAGCAATTGTAATATTATCCTGATGCTGACGAACATAAAACTCAGCCTTAGCCTTATAGTTCTTTAACTCATCATTCTCAAGTTCAGAATCATTCCATTCTGTAGACAGAATCTCATCTGTAAAGTCAGTATCATATTTAACGATTCCCTTTGGCAGGTACTTCATCAGATTACGAAGACTTACTCTGATATGCTCAAATTCATCGATTCCGGCATTATCAACATAGTCAGTATGAAGAATCTTGTTAATAAGTTCTGACTGCACCTGAATTTCCGGAATATTTGCAACACTGGCAATACCTTCAACCTTCTTGAAAAGGTCACTTCTATGTCTTCCATAGCCTTTGCCTGCTAGATATGCTAATTCCATTCCATACATTAATGCATCAAAACGAACTGCGCTTGCCTCATCACCATCTGGCATAATAAGCGGAGCCAGTTCCTCTCGTACCATCAAGGTATCTTCAAAAGTGATTGATTGGTAATTCAGTTCAACCGAATAGGTATCTACATACTTCAGATGCTGTCTTACCGCAAAGTTTTCACGGTTAAGCTCCTGTACCTTTCCAGTCATCATCCCAACCAGTTTGTTTCTATATGCAATAAGTCTGTCAATCTGATATTCGATACCCTGAAGCTTATAAGCAATCTCAAATTCAAGGGAGAAAATAGCCCCCTGAAGAGCAATCATATTAGCAGTAGGTCTTCCCTGATTCATACGGAAGAATTCAAAGTTTCCGCAGAAATCAAAGATATAAAACTTATCTTTATCTTCTCCATCCATAAGTCCAAGACAAAGTCTGGTTCCACGGCCAATCATCTGCCAGAACTTGGCTTTACTCATAACCTTCTTAAAGAATACAAGATTCAATACTTCCGGTACATCAATACCGGTATCAAGCATGTCTACAGATATTGCAATCTGCGGCATCTTCTTAGGATTAGAGAACTCGTCAATGGCACTCTGAGCATATGTCATATAGTTATCGATAACCTTTGCAAAAGGCTGTCCATTCTTGCTTAACTCCGGATACTGTTTATTGAAAACCTCAAGTATCTTCTCCGCATGGTCATGATTCTTGGCAAAGATAATTGTCTTACCAATCTTCTGGCCATAGTCCACCTTAAGACCATCTGTCATAAGTACATGAAGAACCTGCTTAATAGTGTCTTCATTGAAAATCCATGTGTTCAGTGCTGATGAATTGATTCGCTCTGGCAATTCACCATCTTCAAACTCAAATGTCTCCTCATAAGCTGCCTTATCTTCTTCTGACAGTTCATCATAAACAATACCTTCCTCAATGAACTTCAGTTTTGTTTCAACAGTATTAAAGTCAACAAGATAACCATCCTTTACTGCCTGTGCAAGCTCGTATCCATAAGTAGGCACACCATTTTCCAAATCAAATATTCCATAAGTGTTCTTATCAATCTCATCCTTTGGAGTTGCTGTAAGTCCTACCAATGGAGCGTCAAAGTAATTAAATATATCTCTATACTTGTTGTAAATGGATCTATGGGCCTCATCGCAGATTACCAGGTCAAAATGACCACAAGTAAACAACTTTCCCTTATCATCCTTAACTGAATCAATGCAATTCAGCATGGTCTGATATGTAGAGAAAATGCAGTGTGCAGTATAGTTATCCTTTTCCTCTACTAAATTTGAACATGACAAATCTGGCAAAAGATTTACAAAATTTCTTTTTGCCTGTGTAACCAACGAATTACGATCCGCAAGGAACAATATATTCTTAACCCATCCGGCATCTAAAAGAACCTTGCATAATGCAATAACAGTTCTTGTCTTACCAGAACCGGTAGCCATTACAAGGAGTGCTTTTCTACGGTTACGATTATCAAACGCATCACATACCGCCTTAATTGCACCTTCCTGATAATAACGACCTGCAATATTCTTATCTACGGAGATATGGTTTAGGCTTGTTTTCATTGTTTGAAGATTAAACAGTTTCTCCAAATCTCTCTTTGAATAAATAACAGCAACCTTTCTTTCAGGATACTGATTATCAATAATTCTTGTTTCAAAACCATTGGTGAGAAAAACCACTGGTCTTCTCTTATACTGTGCTTCAAGCAAATCTGCGTAAAGCTTTGCCTGCTGTCTTCCTTTTGCAACATCAACACAGGTTCTCTTTGCTTCCACTACAGCAAGTGGTCTGTGTGTGTCATCATAGAGAACATAGTCAGCAAAACCGACTTCAGATTTGTTAGGCATACCAGGAAGTTCTACTTCATTAATCCAGTCTTTTCCTTCTGTCCATCCTGCATCCCAAAGCATTGAAGTGCTTACTTATTGCAGGGATTCCTACCCCGAATATTTCAGACATCCCTTTTTGAGATACCCAAATACTCTCTTCCGCAATATATGCATCAACTGATACATCACCCTCATCAGAATGATATAGTACCATTTCCATTTGTTTATTAAAATTTGCCATTAGGTGATTCCCTTTCTGATTTATAAATCAAGCCAAATACTTCTTATGCGCCCCTTTAACATTACTTTGATTTACCATTGCATACTGCATAGTAGTATCAATATTGCAATGTCCTAATATCTTTTGAACCTGCTCTATTGGCATCCCCTTATCTATTGCTCTGGTAGCCATGGTCCTTCGAAATTTGTGTGGGTGGATACGTTCCACGCCAACAAGCCTTCCAAGCTCCCTCATACGTATTTCTACACCACTAATCTTTAGCCGATTGTACGGAGCAAGCAATGTGACAAATAATGCCGGATTGTCATCAGTACGAGTGCGAAGATAATCCTGAATATGTATTTTTGACTTTGCATCAAAATACACTCTTCGCTCTTTATCTCCCTTACCATAAACAACGCATTCACGCTGTTCCAAATCAATATCAGAAATATTCAAATTAACAAGCTCACCGACTCGCATTCCAGTTGAATATAGAAGATCCACAATGGCCAAGTCCCGCACCTCTGCGCAGTTATCACGCATCTTTTCAATCATTTCGTCTGAAATAACTTCTTTGACGGCAGTCTTCGTCTTTATCTTATGGATTCTCCTCATTGGGCTCTTAAGTATATAGTCTTCCTCTTCAAGCCAAGTGAAAAAACTGGAAATATTCCTGCGAATATTATCCACAGTTACTTTGCTACAGTTATTTATCTTTTGGTAATCTGCAAGATACGACCGAATATCCTCCGTAGTCATCTTCCTTACAGAAATATCAACCGCTTTCAAAAGATGATTTATAGTGGATTGATAATAGCTTATAGTACGCTCTGAGCAACCTTCTATTTGCTTGGCATCAAGAAACATTTTCAGATAATCCACATTGGAAATATCACTCTTTTCTAGTTCTGCTTCAGCAAACTCCTTTACCATTATTTCCTGTAATTTTTTCAACTGCGCCATGCTTAGGAACTCAGCCATCTCATTAATAATGTTTACGATTTTTTCTTCCATATTGGTATCCTTTCTTTGATACCAACATCGCTACCACCATAATGATTTAACCAAAATATTCCTGCATTAAGCTATCAAATAACAACTGTGCTTCATCAAGTGATTTCTGTACTGCAAATTTGGATTTGTCGACTTGGGCGACGAAAGCTGCAAACTGGTTTTGTAGTTCTATAGGCGGAACTATAATTTGTGTTTTTTTTATTTCTCCTAAATGAAGATTAGGAACACCAATGCCCTTTAAACTTCCATCGAACTGTTTCTTTGTTTCAGTTGAATTAATAGCTGAACATAGGTATTCAGATACAACAATATCCAATGGTCTTATCAAAGCCAAACTTACATAGATATCAAAAACTTCGTCTTTATCAACAATAGCTGCAACACCTGTAGTACCATTCTTTGCAAGCAGAATATCACCTTTTCTTGGACTGATTCTTTTATATAACTTATTATGCAATTCTTCTGGAATATACTTCAAATGATTCCAGTCAATTTTACCAGTTGTTACATCTTTTGATGATAAAAACTTAAAGCCATTAATAGAATCATCAATATAAGTTGGAGTTTGATGAGTTCCATCTTTTATTGGCTCGCAGACATCTTGCAGAGTTCTCACATTATAACCAAATTTATTATCATAAATAGAACCAAACATCTCGACAAATCGGGCTTTGATTAAGAGATCTAGTTGCTCCAATTCCTGTCTTCTAACTACAATTACATCCCAAACTTTTTTCAATGTATCTACTGATAATTGCTGTTCTTTTTTATCTGGCAGGTTAATTTCTATTTCCGCTACAATTCCTTTTGATATCTCTTTAAAAGTAGCTCCTCTTCCCAAAGAATTTAGATAAGCTGTATTTCCACGAAGAAACCAATAAAGGTACTCTGGTAAGACTTTATCGGAACAGATCAAGTTCTTAAAACCCTGATTGCAGTACATTTCTTTACCAGCAATTGCAACCTTTCCAATAGGCGCTCTCGAAGACAAAATAACCGTTCCCTTAGGAAATGGTTTCAAGCCTGTCTTCTCAACCCCAAGCTGTGTAAGCTTCCTTACACTTTCTTCAACAATATATGTATCTTCACTGATCTCAGCTGGAGTAATCCAGTCAATATCTCCATCCCAATATTCATCGATACTGGTTTTCGGTGTACTTCCTGATACAATTTCACATATATCTCCTAGTTTTACCTTAGCCATATCATCCCCACAAATCTCAATTTGATTTGTTTTCCCTTTCTAAATACTTCTCATTACCTTTTTGCATCGAGCTGGCAGCTTATTCTTTTTTTGGTTTCGAATGAAGGCAATATGTGATTTTTCAATGTCCGGCACGGTACAAATCCACTTACTAAGCTCATCATTTATTTTCTGCATTGACATTTCTATATCTTGCTTTGCTTTAAATATGTAATTGATTCTATCCACTACTTCATTTTCAGTAACAAGATTAGCATCAATAAATTGCTGTACTCTGATTTTATCACGAGAAATACCACCAATTATTGTCATTTGAAAAACAGGTACATTCATTCCAACATATGCAACTAACTCTTGTATAAACTGCATATGACGGTAATTCTGTTTCAATCCATTTGTTTCAGATATATTACCAATTCGTTTTTTCAACGACCATGTTTTTGATAAGGCTCCACCTGATACACTTATGTATTTTGCATCATCAATATATTTATCTTCTATGACTAAAATACCTTTGGGAGCTATCAACAAATGATCTATCTGCATGGATTCATACATACACAACTTTGTGTTATAGACTCCAGTTTCAAAATAAACATCATCCAACAAAATCATATCCGGAAATGATTCCCTAATCCGCAATGATATAGTTTTTTCGAAAGAATCTCCAACCTTTTTCTTCTCTTTATATTTCTTTGTAAATTTTAAAAGTCCTGGTTGATTAGGATCAAGATCCGCTTTTCTTCCAACAATATTAGGATGATTTGTTAAATCTATACCTTTCATGATTAGTCACCTCCTTACAACATTGCCTTCAGCTCTTTGATCGCCTCTGTAGCTTCAGAATCAAGTTCCATAATCTTTTCGATAATTTCAGATGTAGGTGGATATTCCACTGCCACATATTCAACCTTCTTATACTTGTTGATAGAAAGATCATATCCGTTATCAACGATTTCCTGCTTTGGAACCATGAAGGACTTATCAGTTCTCTGTCTATCTGCTTCAGCATCACGATTACGGAATCTTTCGATGATATCTGGGATATCATTCTCTGTCACAACTGAACGCTTATCATCCAAGCTGAATCCATCAGCCTGCATATCATAGAACCACACATTGTCGGTTCCTCCATAATTCGTTTTTGTGAAGATGAGAATTCCAGTAGACACTCCGGCATATGGCTTAAATACACCGGAAGGCATTGAAATAACTGCCTCTAATCTCTGGTTCTCAATCAATTCTTTTCTAATGTCCTTGTGTGCCTTAGATGCGCCAAATAATACACCGTCAGGAACAATACAAGCACATCTACCACCAACCTTAAGCATACGAACAAACAATGCTAAGAAGAGAAGCTCTGTCTTCTTTGTGCTACATACTTTAAGCAAATCAGCAGATACAATATCTGCATCAAGGCTTCCCTTGAAAGGTGGATTTGCAAGAATTAATGAATACTTGTCCTTATCAGGGTTCTGATCTGACAAACTGTCTCTATATTCAATGAATGGACTTTCTACTCTATGATTCATCATATTCATAGCCCCAATACGAAGCATAGTTCTGTCCATATCAAAGCCATGGAACATATGATTCATGAAGTGGTCTTTCTTCTGCTTATCATAGAAGATTTCATCCTTCTTATTAGCCCAAAGATATTCACCAGACTCTACAAGGAATCCTGCAGTTCCACAGCTTGGATCACAGATAACATCATCAGCCTTAGGCTCCATAAGTTCTACCATCATCCTGATAATATGACGAGGTGTTCTAAACTGACCATTTACACCTGCTGTAGCTAGTTTAGAAAGAAGATACTCATATACATCACCTCTGGCATCCGAATCATTCAGCTTTGCCATTTGTGTGTACAAATCATCCATAGCATCTACAACCTTTGAAAGCATCAAAGGAGTAGGAAGCTTGAAGATTGCATCGTCCATGTATTTTGAAAACGCACTATCTTTATTTGCATGAAGATTCTTGATAAATGGGAATACCATTTCCTGCACTACAGAATACATTCTGTCAGCTGGATAATCTCTGAATACAGACCACTTAAGCTGAGTTCCATCAATAGTTCTCTCACCGATTTTTACTTCCTTGGAAAAAACACTTTCATAAGGAAGCCCAAGCATAGCACTTTCCTTTGCGTGAGTATTATCAGATACATCCAAGTCATGGATAAACATCAAATATGTCATCTGTTCAATTACATCCAATGGATTTGTAAGACCACCAGTCCAGAAAATCTCCCATAAACTATCAATTCTGTTTTTCAATTCGCCTGTAATCATTTTCTAATTCTCCTTATCCCAGTTCCATGTATATTTGGTGTAACGCCCACCACCGATTTTAATAATCTTTTCCTGCTCCTGAAGTTCTATCAGGGCTCTCTGTATTGTTATCTGACTGATATCAGGACACTTCTTCATAATTTCTGCTTTGGTGATTGTTCCAACAGTCTGCTTAATTACTTCACCGATTCTGTCTCCCTTTGTAAGTCCTGCTGTTGTAAGCAGTTTTACTCTTGAAGAAAACTCACGATACGAAGCAACCACCACGCCAAGCATATATTTGATAAATGGTACATAATCATTTTCACCTTCATGCCATCCTGCCGAGCTTGACTGAAGCGCTTCATAATAAGTATCCTTTGTAGTTTCAATCATCTTCTCGATACTGATATATTTACCAACTATATATCCGCTTCGATAAAGCAACAGCAATGTAAGCAAACGACTCATTCTTCCATTGCCATCATTGAAAGGATGGATACACAAGAAATCCAATACAAACATTGGAATAACAATCAATGGATCAATTGATTCATCCATAAGCGTTTCATCAAATGCTTTGCAAAGAGCATCTATTGCATCTGGTGTTTCCCAAGCCGGCACTGGCTGAAAACGAACCTTCTTATTGCCTACACTATCCACTTCCGCAATAACATTGTCGGTGGTCTTGAAGTAACCTCCAGCTCCCGGTCCCATAAATCTATATAAGTCTCTATGCAATTGGAGGATAATACCAGGCTTAGTCTGCACATAATCATAATTTTCATGAATCGTGTTAAGCACATCTCTATAACCTGCAATTTCCTGCTCAGCTCTACTCTTTGGTGTAGTTTTATCCATAACGAGCTTCTTTAATCTCTCATCAGAGGTATAGATACCTTCGATCTTGTTAGAAGCCTCTGTACTTTGTATCTTTGCAATCTCCATAAGTTCGGTAAGCTGATCAGCATGAGCTTCAATAAATAAGTTCTGCTCGCCTTTGAATTCATGGATTTTTGTAAGTAATCCTACTATTTCCGGAGTGAGCATTTCACCCCACCGTTTTGTATAATTAAGTTCTCTCATTCAATAACCTCATTAAGATTTTAATTATATCAATTGAACATTCTACGACATAATTTATTATATACTCCAATTGCATCATTGTCAAACTCAATTTTATCAATTATATATAGTTTGATAAAATTACATTATGATATGAATCAATTGAAAAAGGACCAGCCCACGCTGATCCTAATCCTCAATCACATCCCCGATTCAATTGTTTTCAAGTTTCATTTTCCACTCTCGGGAACCACACCCGTTTTAATCGAATGTGTTATTTTTGTGTTATTTTTTAACCTCACATGCCCGCAAACCCTTGATTTTACTAACTTTCTAGAAGATATGACATAATCTGCCGTGGCAGATGAATAAGACTTTTATCATTTCGCTTAACTCCTTGAAAATCCAGCGTTTATGCCGGTTTATCGGCATTCCTGCGGCATTATGAAATGAAGTTTTCTTGGTATAAATCAGCTTATTTTGGTATATCTTTTCCATCAAGTGTCATATAAATTGTCATAAATTCCAAATTCATATGACACACTTGGTAACAAAATCATCTGCTCCAAGATTCATGCTCATCAACTCATCCACATCCGCGCTGCGGCTGGTAACAACAATGATCGGAACTTCTGATTGCTTGCGGATCTCCCGACAGATATGAAATCCATCAAATAGTGGCAGGTTAATATCCCGAAGTATCAAATCAGGAGATTCCTGCAATGCCAACATCTGGTTTAGCTTTTTCAGTTCTTTCACTTCCTCTGCGTATGCAATTTTTAAATCTGCTATCGCATGGAGTACAACTGCCTGCTGAGTCTGTCCAGATGGTGACTCCTTTCCAGCCGCCAGAAATCAAAGCATAACAGAAAAGAGACCAACTATCCAGTCAGTCTCAATTCATTTGTAAAAGAAAATCCATACCTTTCTTTTACACTGATAACTATTAACTTTTACACTTATCCAAGATAGCGGGTATGGAATCTTGGATTACAATTGAGAATTCTTTTATTGAGCTATTTTCCTGCCAGAATAAGCTGCAATAGATTTTTATCCAGCATCAATGCCCGGTTCCATGGGTTTAGGATAATACCTTCTATCTCATCCGTCATTAAAGCTGCTTCAAAGAGATGGCTGATATCTGCCATAAAGGTTGACATTACGGCTTCACCGCCCTTTATCTCCTCATCAAAGCCGGTAAATGCCATCCACCAGTACCGCTCATCCTCGGTCTGGATCGCCTGGATCTGCAAACTGCTCTCCGCACCCGCCGGTGGTATAACAGCAACAATGAACTGTCCATTTGCTCTCGCACGTCGTCTTATCACTGTAAGTGTATGTGCAAGCATTTCTTCTGTCGGTTCCTGCTGTAAAACAAGGATTGCTTCTTCGATTGTCTCATTTCCCTGTAAACCTTCATCTACCGGAATACTGTTTTTTTCCTCACTCATATCTGCTCTCCTGATCCGTTTTTCTATACTCACGGAATCCTTCTATAAATTATCTCTGAACATCCATTGGTATCGGATCTTCTTCCATCTTGTTCTTTGTTCTCTGCCTGTTCCACTTCTAACCTTTGCACCCGAATGATCTGTCTTACATCAACCCCTGGATCAAAATGATCAGAATCAGTACCGGAAGCACAAACTGAAAGTATGGTTTGAGTTTTCTGGACACCTTGAGTCCGGAACCAGTGTTCGCTTCTTCCATATAATTATCAAAGCCCCAGCCCCATTTCGTAACACAGAACAACAGATAGATCAGCGAACCGAGTGGGAGCAGAAGATTACTTACCAGGAAGTCCTCACTATCTAATACATCTCTGCCACCGATCAGGTGCAAATCACTCCACACGTTGTATCCCAGAACACAAGGAAGACTTGCGATCAGAATAATAATGCAATTGATGATGGCTGTTTTATTCCTGCTCCATCCGAACATATCCATTGCAAAAGACATAATATTTTCAAATACTGCAATTACAGTCGAAAAGCTTGCAAATGTCATAAACAGAAAGAACAGAGAACCCCAGATCCTTCCGCCTGCCATATTTACAAATACATTCGGCAGCGTTACAAATATCAGCTTTGGTCCTGAAGTAACCTCTACGCCATAACTGAAACATGCCGGAAAAATGATCAATCCTGACATAACAGCAACAAATGTATCCAGGGCACAGATTCGCACACCTTCGCCTGCCAGCGCATGATCCTTGCTCATATAACTTCCGAAGATCTCCATCGCAGCTACACCAAGACTCAGAGTGAAGAATGCCTGATTCATAGCCGCCGAGATCACATTTCCTATCCCGACTTTCTCAACCGTTGACAGATTTGGGATCAGGTAGAACCGTAAACCTTCGCCGGCTCCTGATAAAGTAATACTGTGAACTGCCAGTACCACGATCAGCACCAACAGTGCTGTCATCATGATCTTACTGATCCGTTCCAGACCATTCTGAAGCCCACGGCTGCATACGATAAATCCGACAATAACCGTCAGGATCATCCAGAAGCCCATCTGCTTTGGATCGGCAAGCAGATCCGAGAATACAGATCCGGTCGCATCCGCATCCATACCTGCCTGAAATTCGCCTGTTACAAATTTATAAAAATACGATACCATCCAACCGGATACGGTTGTATAGTACATCATCAGCACATAACATCCAAGGATGGCAAACCATCCATGGATATGCCATTTACTCTTTGGTTTCTCAAGCTCCTTATATGCAAGAACCGCACTCTTCCTGCTTCCTCGTCCGACTGCAAGCTCCATGGTCAGAACCGGAAGTCCCATTGCCACAAGGAACAGCAGATAGAACAGTACAAAGATACCACCGCCATTTTCTCCTACTACATATGGGAATCTCCATACATTTCCAATTCCGATCGCACATCCCGCACTTACTAATAAAAAGCCTAAACGGGATTTAAATGATTCTCGTTTCATATTTTCTACTTTTTCTCCTGTATTTCTTGCTTCTCTATGCCGATGCCTTAAGCATCCGATCTCGCATAAGAATTCTTCATCTGATTACTCAGTTCATATAAGACTTTGGAAAGCGTCTTACCGGTCTCTTTCCTGAGAATATCTGCCATTTCTTGATTGGCCTGCTCTCGAAGCGCACTTCGTTTACCGGCATCCGTTTCTTTTTCTATCTGCTCATCGTATCGGTTGATCACCTCATGCCCTTTCGCAAGCATGGTTTCCTGATACCGTTCGATATGAAACAGCGACTTGCTGTAAGATGCATCTGCCATCGCTGCGATCATCCGACTGTTCCAGTAGAAATTATCGGTAGATACATCAGCGGTCGTGTTCGCCAGATATTCCGGTGTTGTGTCCACATTTGCATAAAATGGCACCATGACATTAAACGCATTTGAGGCAAATGCCACCCACTCGATCACACGACTGTCCTCTGCTCCATATGGTCGCATCTGGATCGCAGACATGAAATCAGTCCGGTTAATGCCGATGGAACGATATGCACCTGCCATCTTCTTATCTCCATATGGAAGATATGGGTCATATGGTGTTCCCTGATAATGCGAGGACAACACATATTTGACATCCTCCATCGTCACCTTATGCTCCGGGATCAGGCTCCATGGAATGTCATCGGATATCGGTGTGTAATCCGCATTTTCACCATCCCAGCGGTAGGTCTTCGGATTCAGATACCGCTCCACAAACCATGCTCTTGGCGTATTGTAGACATGATCCGAATCATCATGACTGCCAAATATCTCTCTTGGGTTAATAAATCTGGCATATGGAACTTCTGCATCCTGTGTCTTACGTTCTGCACTTCTTCTAATAGTCAGATCCAGATGATTCTTCTCGATAAATTCCGCCAGATCTTTTGAGCACATATGTGCGTTCTGATTCGTTAATGCATCCTTCATGTCAAATGTATCCATGCCGAACTGATTCGGCATCACAACATAGACATCATCCGGCACTTTCTTCGCGATCCAGTGATGTCCTCCGATCGTCTCCATCCACCAGATCTCATCCTGATCCTGAAATGCGATTCCATTCATCTCGTAGGTTCCGTACGTTTCAAGCAGACTGCCAAGACGTTCTACACCTGCTCTCGCACTTCCTATATATGGGAGTACCAGACAGACGATATCTTCTTCTCCGATTCCGCCCGGTATTTCTTCGTTTCCGTTCTCTGCCGTCTGATACTCGACCAGAGGATCTGCGCCGAGCACTCTCGGATTCGATGTAATGGTTTCGGTTGCTGTCATTGCAACGTGCGCTGCATTTACACCGCTTGCTGCCCAGATGCCCTCACCATCAACTGCATTTGGCATCGAGGTATAGCGCATCGCTTCTTCCGGAAGCGGAATTTCCAGATGTGCCAGAACCGAACGGTAGATCTTCGGCTGTTCTTCGGGTTCTATGACTACAAATTTCTTCGGCATATAATGACCGGATCCTGAATCATCGTTTCTGGCAATGATCGTTGATCCATCATAGGATGCCTTCTTTCCAACTAATATCGTTGTACATGCCATCAAGCTTCACTCCTTTTTCAATCACAACTGCTGTCCGGATTTATTTTAACAGCTGCTCCTTTAACACCTTGATCACGCCCTGATTGCGCATCGTATCTGCTACATGGGCTGCTGCCTGCTTTACCTCATCTCTGGCACTTCCGATCGCATAGCTTTCCTTTGCACAGGCAAGCATACCAAGGTCATTGATATTATCACCGAATACCATAACTTCATCCGGTTTGATCTCATATTTATCAAGCAGAAACTGTAATGCACTTCCCTTGTTGATCGATGGTTCCGAACAGTCTACCCAGTAAACTCCGGCAGGTGCCAGTAGAACGGTATCCTTCCAATTGTCATAAAACCAGTCTTTTACGATCCGCTCTGCATCCTCCGGGTGAAATATCGAGATCTTCACGATATCATCATCAATATCGGTAAGATCCGGCACTGCCTTGATCTCATAGCGGTATGCTTCCCGCATCCAGTTATACAGTCGTCCATCCTCGCTTCCAACATAGGCATAGTCCCTTCCACAGAGCATCAGCTCTACATCCGGCAGCTTCTCTGCATCCTCCACGATCGCACGGATCAGGTCTTTCTCCATCGGACGTTTGAGCCATGTTTCGCCCTTGCTTCCTCTGACAAATCCGCCATTATCCGGGATATATAAGATCCGGTCTGCAACCGGCGCAAATAACTTCTTAAGGCTCGCATACTGTCTGCCGCTTGCTGCCACAAAGGTAATACCCTTTTCTTTCAGTTTCTTTATCACATCATAGATCTCGGGATCGATCTCAAATGTTCCGTCAGGAACAAGAGTTCCATCCACGTCACTTGCTACTAATTTTATCATTTTTACTTACGCTCCATTTTCATTTAACTAAAAACAGCCGTCCGATAACATTCCTACAGGAAATCTCCTACAGGAATAAATGTCTTACGCCTTCCGCATCAAATGTCACCTGTGGTACATGATCTACCTCGATCCGGTAAAGTGCATTTGCTGCCAGATGCTCGGCTGCCTGCTCCAGATCACGGATACCGGAGGTATTCTTGAATTCTTCAATGACCGCATCCAGACCATCCTCTGTGATGATACATTCATTCTCTTTCAGACCGATCCGCTTCAATACCTTTGGCAATGCAAATTTACTGAAAATGATCTTCTTTTCTTCAAAGGTATAATCCGGTATGTCGATAACCGCAAAACGTGACATCAATGGTGCACTGATATCTTCTTTATTATTTGCCGTTGCGATCGGATATACGCCAACGGTCGGGATCATACACTCCATATAGTTATCTGTAAATCCAAGGTTATCAAGCAGGGTCAGAAGTACATCCGCAGGATTTCCATTTCCCTTTCCTGATGCAGCCTTATCAAGCTCATTGATAATAAATACCAGATTGGATTCTCCTGCGATCGAGAATGCTTCCATGATGATACCCGGCTTTGCATTTGCATAGATTCTGGAACTTCCTGTAAGCTGCTCCGGATCATTGATCGAACTCATATCAAGGGTTGTCCATGGTAGTTTCAGAATACGGGCAACCGCATACGCGATCTGTGATTTTCCGGTACCGGCAGGTCCGACCAACAGAAGTCCATAAGCAGGAAGGGTATGAGTTCGGTTGATCTGGATAACCGTCTCCATGATCCTCTGCTTTACACGTTCCATTCCATATAATTCTTCATCCAGGATCCGTCTTGCTTCAACCGGATCGATTGCTTCAAAATAATTGCTCTTCCACTGAATATTCATCATGATCGAGAGTGCTCTCTGTGCATGACGGCGCTCCTCCGGTGACACCTCGTTGGATCTGGCAACCGCAAGATTTCGTCTCGCCCAGAGACGGATATTATCCGGCATCGTTCTGCCCGCACATGTCATAAAATCAGAAATGCTCTGAAGACTGGTCAGCTTCATATCGTCGCCTTCCTCGTCTGCATCGTCATCCTCCTCGACTTCCTCTGATGCTGTACTTGCAAGCAGTCGTTCGATCATAAACTGTAAGAATCCATCTGCCGCAGATAACTTGGTTCCGCCACCAAATGCTGTCTCTCGGATTCTGTATACTGCATATCCGTCTTCCAGATTTTTACCGGACAGACGTACACTGATATGATTTTCTCCCAGCCATTTGATCAGACTGACAAATCTGGAATCAATCTTTAAAATATCTGCTGAAAATGTCTCCCCATTTTCCTTGAATTCAAAAGTAGTACGCTTTGCCGGATTTGTAAAAACGCCCAGCGCATGATGGATCCACTGTCTCTCACTGTTATCTAACACCAGAATCGGTTCCTCCGGTGTTTTTTCCTTTGCATTTGACTGAAATGCCGTATAGGTACAAACCGTATCCTCATTCTTTACCGGTTTATCACTGAAATCAAAAACTGGCATATATAATTTCTCCTTTTATCATTTTTTCTATTCTTCTACACCCGCAAGTGCTGTAATCTTTGCTTTCGCCTGTTAGTATGCATTTATTCTTATAAATGGCACCGTTACAGGTCAATATCAAGTTCTACCGGACAATGATCGGAACCCAACACCTCTGTATGGATCTTTGCATCCACAAGTCTGGATTCCAAAGCCTTTGAGGTCAAAAAATAGTCGATCCGCCATCCGGCATTCTTCTCTCTTGCCTTAAAACGGTAAGACCACCAGGAATAAATGCCTTCTGCGTCCGGATTAAAAAAACGAAACGTATCAATAAATCCACTGTCAAGCAGGGTACTGAATTTTTCTCTTTCCTCATCTGTAAATCCGGCGTTCTTACGATTGGTCTTTGGATTTTTCAGATCGATCTCTGTATGTGCCACATTCATATCCCCACATACTACCACCGGCTTTGTCTGTTCCAACTGCTTCAGATACTCTCTGAAATCATCCTCCCACTTCATACGATAGTCCAGTCTGGCAAGCTCATTCTGTGAATTTGGCGTATATACAGTGACCATATAAAAATTATCATATTCGAGTGTGATGACTCGTCCCTCATGGTCGTGTTCTTCTATACCGATTCCATATGCCACTGACAACGGCTCTTTCTTTGCGAAAATAGCAGTTCCGGAATATCCCTTTTTCTCTGCATAATTCCAATATTGATAATAACCCGGAAGCTCCAGTTGAAGCTGTCCTTCCTGCATTTTTGATTCCTGAATACAAAAAATATCTGCATCTGCCTCTTTAAAGAAATCCATAAAATTCTTTCCAACACATGCGCGAATTCCGTTCACATTCCACGATATCATCTTCATTGTAGTGCTTCCTCCTGTCTGATCTATATACATAAAAAGACCATCCGCTACCTCCTGAAAGCTCCGCTCTGCCTACGCAATAGAAAAAAGAGTCATGGGTAATACGGCAAATGCCGCACTTATTTCTAAACGAATGGTCATGTTTATTATACTACATCTGGTTTATCCGTCAAATAAATTCATTGCATTGTCGGTATACCAGATTACTATATCTATAACCGGTATCAGAATTTATCTGTTCATCGGAATCTCAATATCGAACTTTTCTATATCGATTATCGCATTTCCATCACAGAAAAACGAAATGCCATCTGCTGTCTGCGGCGTATAAATTGTTGTACTCATTGACAACGCTCCGTCATTCACAAACAGTTCTACCGAATTGCGGTCAAGAATAAACCGTAATGTTATCCGTTCTGCTTCCGATTCTACCTCTGCCCGCCTGATGCAGACTACATCCCTGTTCATTCCGGCAAATGTCCGGTCAACTTCGATCTCCCGTTTTCTTCTGTTATATGTAATTCTGGTATAATGCTCTGCATCTTTTGCTACATCAATATAAAACTCCTGAAATTCACCGGATTTTATTGTTACTGTCATATCCAGCGTTCTTCCCTTTATCCCATCAAAGTTCTGCCCGCCTTCTACCTTTTCATTCGAATAGGAAACCGGCCGAACCCGATATTGCTCCAGTTCTTTCACAGGTTTCTGGATGATCCTGCCATCTGACAGATATAATTCTCTTGGGATTGTCATCATGCCCTGCCACTCCTGTCCATCCGGGATAAATGAATTATGCCATGACTGCATCCATGCGATCAGAATTCTCCTTCCATCCGGAAGTTCTGTCGTCTGTGATGCATAAAAATCCAGACCTTTATCAAGTGTATGTGGCTGCCCCATTTGAAACTGCTTTTTTGCATGATCATATGTTCCAACAACATAGATTGCATTATTACCATTATGCAGTTCATTTCCCTGCGCCTGTACATCAGGTGGTGAAAACAACAGCACATCTTTTCCGTCCAACCTGAAATAATCCGGACATTCCCATACGCTTCCTAACCGTTCCATGTGCTCTGCAAATACACCTTCATATTTCCAACAACCTGCTGCTTTCTCAAAGGCTTCTGTCTCCTGTTCGGTAAGCTCTGTTTTTTCCAGATATTGATGTATTTCAGAATTTGAAAATAACGCGATCATTCCTTTATTCTGAGCATCCCGGCTGCAGGTCAGCATATAGTAAATACCATCTTCTTCCCATACCTTCGGATCTCTGAAATCAATATGGCTGAATCCCTCCGGCATCACTGCTCCTGTGAGAACAGGATTGTTCTTCAGCTTCTTATAACCTACACCATCTCCAACTGCCATACACTGATTCTGAAGATTGCAGCCACCATTCTTATCTTTACTGACTCCTGTATAAAACAACACATGTCCAAGATTTGTCATAACTGCCGAACCGGAAAAGCATCCTTCCTCATCGTATTCCTTATCCGGTGCAAGTGCCGTCGGATACTGCTTCCAACTTATCATATCTTCACTTACCTGATGCCCCCAATGCATCGGTCCCCATACATTGCTATATGGATGATATTGATAAAACAAATGGATTTGTCCCTTATATACTGAAAATCCATTGGGATCATTCATCCAGCCGATCGGTGGTGTTACATGAAATAACGGTCTTTTATCAGCATCAACTTCATATTCTTTTTCATATTTTCTGACTGCTTCTAATGTATGCATATTCTTTCTCCTTATCCAAGCTCCAAGGCTGTCTTTGCAATTGCCTCCGGGATACCCTTTTCCAGTTCACACGTCATCTCATGCCACTGTTCGCCGCCCCACGAAGAAACCGACATGCCGTTATCCTCATATCCCATCTTCCGGTACATGGCAACCTTGGATTCCAAACAGGTAAGGATCAGTCGCTTTCGTCCATTCTGTCTTTCCCTGTTCTTATAACATTCCATCATCTCGGAAGCCAGCCCAATCCTGCGATATTCCGGCAAAACATCAACACCAAGGATCATTACATTTTCTCCGGCAGGATCATACAGATCTGCATTCTGAAAAAATTCATCACGCAAAACCGTTTCATTTGTAGACAGACCATTAATAAATCCGGCAATCTTACCTGTTGCTTTATCTACCGCAACCAGAAACATTTCCGGCACTTTCTCCACACGCAAATGCATCATCTCCGGAGTACAGGCCTCATTCGGAGGAAAACAGATCCGTTCGATCTCTGCTGTTTGCTCTGCTTCATTCTTTTTAATATTTCGGAACACAAATCTTACTAAATTTTCCTGTGTCACAGTTAAACTCCTTTTTGCTATTTGTTATGAACTCTGTATTATAGATAATATAGGAACTATTTTTTCAGGAGGAACTATTATGGGTATTAAAGGCATCGATATAAACAAAGACGGAGTTACACTCGGCGATCATATTGAAAATATGAAAGAAAATCAATATATCTTTGGAATCTCCGCATCCTGCGGGATTCCATATTTTTTCCGGAAGACTTTCAGATCTTCTTTTCCACGGATCAACATGACATCTTCAAATGTCCCGTTATGGATATCCTGAAAACCTGCGACCTGTTCACCGGTGCAGATGCTGCATTTGATGACCGGTCGTTTACTCTGACTATCATATGATGCCTGCTCTTTCTTTTTTCGAAATAATCCCATATTAAACTTCCTTTACATTTCAATTTTTAATTCGCCAGTTGATATTCTTTTAACTGCTTCCGTCTCGCTCTATAGTCCGGGCAATACCGCGCTACCTCTGACCAGAATTCTTTGGAATGATCCATATGTCGTCTATGTGCCAGCTCATGCACTACCACATAGTCAAGTAATTCATCCGGCAGATAATATAACCGATAATTAAAATTCACATTTCCGGCACTGCTGCAGCTTCCCCATCTGGTCTTCTGGTTGCGGATCGTGATGCGCCCAACTGTCACCTGCATAACCGCACAATAATACTTTACCCGATCTGCTATCTTATCCTTGATCTTCTGAATCTCTGCATCTGATAACGCATCCACAGATGGAACCTTAATTTTCGTTCGTGCATCCGCACGCTTTTTTACCTGATCCACCTTCTTTAAGATCCAATCCTGTTGTTTCTCTATAAATGCTTTTAACTTCCGGTCAGATAATCTCGCCGGAATCCTTGCAAGCACCGTTCCATCCGGTCGCACCTCCAGGCCAAGACTTTTTCTCCCGGATCTTATAACCTGTACCCGGATATTTTCATTTGTCACTTTGTCATTCAGTATTATCTCTGTCAGCATATTCATAGCCGTCTATATTCCCATCCGATTATAGACAGTCTTCACCTCATATTTATAACTTCATTTCTCATACTAAACTATATGTGCTATCAATTACAGACAGCCTTATATTTTCTACATAAAAACTGCCTGCAATACTTTTCTTTATTACAGTGTCAGCACACTGTACTCTTCCAGATTCCACACCTTTGTCACAATATCCGAATAGAACTCCGGCTCATGGCAGACTAACAGAACCGAACCATGATAGTCTTTCAGTGCCCGCTTCAATTCGTCCTTTGCATCCACATCCAGATGGTTTGTCGGCTCATCGAGGATCAACAGATTCGTTTCCTGATTGATCAGCTTACACAGGCGTACCTTTGCCTGCTCGCCACCGCTTAATACCTTAACCTTGCTCTCGATGTGCTTGGTTGTCAATCCGCATTTGGCAAGTGCCGACCGCACCTCATACTGTGAAAATCCCGGAAATTCCTGCCAGATTTCTTCCAGACAGGTATTCTCTGTTCCGGCCATTTCCTGTTCAAAATAGCCTTTATACAGATAATCACCCAGATGCACCGTACCGGATATCGGCTTGATGATTCCAAGCAGACTCTTAAGCAGCGTACTCTTTCCTATACCATTTGTACCAACGATCGCGATCTTTTCTCCACGCTCCATCCGAAGGTTGATTGGTTTGGAAAGCGGCGCCTGTTTATCATATCCGATCACCAGATCCTCAGTCTCAAATAACATCTTACCCGGTGTTCTCGCTTCCTTGAAGTAAAATTCCGGCTTTGGACGTTCTCTCGCAAGTTCTATCACATCCATCTTGTCCAGCTTCTTCTGTCTGGACATCGCCATATTTCTTGTGGCAACACGCGCTTTATTTCTGGCAACGAAATCCTTCAGCTCGCTGATCTCCTGCTGCTGTTTCCGGTAAGCAGCCTCCTGCTGTGCCTTTCTCGCCTCGTATACTTCCAAGAATTTGTCATAGTTGCCGACATAGCGGTTCAATTCCTGATTCTCCATATGATAGATGATATTTACGACATCATTTAAAAATGGAATATCATGGCTGATCAGGATGAATGCGTTCTCATACTCCTGCAGATACCGCTTCAACCATTCGATATGTTCTGCATCCAGATAGTTTGTCGGCTCATCAAGCAACAGAATCTCCGGCTTCTCAAGTAACAGCTTTGCAAGCAAAACCTTGGTACGCTGACCACCGCTCAGATCTGTTACGTCATGATCCAGTCCAAGTTCCAGAAGCCCCAGCGCTCTCGCTACCTGTTCCGTCTTGGCATCGATCATATAGAAATCATGATTTGTCAGAAGATCCTGCAGCGTGCCGACTTCCTCCATCATTTCCATGATCTCATCATCCGTTGCATCCGCCATGCTATCATAAATCTGGTTGATCTTCTCCTCCATCTCAAACAGATAAGAAAATGCTGACTTCAGCACAGATTCGATCGTCATTCCCTTTTCCAGCACCGCATGCTGATCCAGATAGCCAACACGCACATGCTTGTTCCATTCCACCTTACCTTCATCCGGCGCAAGTGTTCCTGTCACAATATTCATAAAGGTACTTTTACCTTCACCATTTGCTCCAACCAGTCCGATATGTTCACCGGCAAGCAGCCGGAAAGATACATTATTGAAAATGGCTCTGTCTCCAAAACCATGCGTCAAATTTTCTACATTTAAAATCATTCGTCTTACCCTTTTCCGTTTATTTCGTGATAAGGTTACTATACCTTATGGACGGGATTCAGACAAGATAACTTTTTCCCATTCCTTCGATTTTCTTTTTCCCCCGCCTGTGCTAGAATGTGATTGCAGATTGTATTCGTGTGCGCACTTATCTACTTCTATATTTGTGTATCCTTAACATTCCCAATCAGGGGACGCTTCCGCTCGTTTTCCCGCTGTGTAACTTCGAACTAACCTCGGATAAACCTCGGTAAGGTCTCAGTTAGGTCTGCAGCGGTACTAAGATGCCACTTATGTGCCATCAAGTACCGGCGACCTCAAATGCCCCTGTATTGGCAAGTTAAGATACACAAATAACATATAGGTTACGAATGCACACACGAATATCATCTGCAAATACAGCAAGAGGTGATTTTTATGATTCAGATAGATTTGATCACCGGATTCTTAGGTTCCGGTAAAACTACATTTATAAGGAAATATGCTAAATACCTGATCGATCAGGGCTTAAATATCGGCATTCTTGAAAACGATTTTGGTGCAGTCAATGTCGATGCCATGCTGTTACAGGATATTCTCGGCGATAACTGTACACTAGAAATGGTTGCCGGCGGTTGTGATGCTGACTGTCACCGCAGACGATTTAAAACCAAGCTGATCGCAATGGGAATGTGTGGTTATGACCGCGTTCTGGTAGAGCCATCCGGCATCTTCGATATGGATGAATTCTTCGATGCCCTGCACGAAGATCCGCTTGACCGTTGGTACACGATTGGAAATGTTATCACAATCATTGATGCCACACTAGAGCAGAATCTCTCTGAGGCTTCCCGTTATCTTCTGGCTTCTCAGGTGGCACAGGCCGGCACTGTCTTATACAGTCATTCACAGGAAGTCACACCGGAACAGTTAGACTCTACCAAAGATTATGTAAAACAGTCATTTGACATTCTGCACTCTAAGTCCACACCAAAGCAGGTCGTTCTGGAAAAAGACTGGAAAGATCTGACCGATGAGGACTATAAAGCAATCCTCTCATCCGGCTATCAAGATGCCAATTATACGAAACTCTGGTTTGACGACAAACAGACCTACGACAGTCTGTACTTCATGAATATGGATTTTACAGAGGATTTCTTAAAAGAAAGCTGCCAGAAAATCCTGCACGATCCAGCCTGTGGTAAGGTCTTCCGGATTAAAGGGTTCCAGCAGCTCGCTGATGGAAGCTGGATATCCATCAACGTCACCCACCAGAAGACCGAGATTGAGCCGATCCCAAATGGGCAGGCAATCCTGATCGTCATCGGCGAAGGATTAAATCAGGAAGCTATAGAAGAATATTGGGGAAAATCGAAACCTTGAGTAAATTTTCTCTATATTTTCTCCCCTCTCTGTGGTATTCTCTTATAGGACACTTCATTTTCTTAAGTGTCCACCGTATATTGATTAATTTACGAAGGAGAATTTCAAAAAATGAAACGCATTGGCTTCGACAATGACAAGTACCTGTCCATGCAGTCTGCGCATATCAGGGAACGTATCGAACAATTTGGAGATAAACTGTATCTGGAATTCGGTGGCAAATTATTTGACGACTATCATGCCTCCCGCGTACTTCCGGGATTTGCACCGGACAGCAAATTACAGATGCTCTTACAGCTTGCAGATCAGGCAGAAATGATCATCTCGATCAACGCCGCTGATATCGAGCGCAATAAGATCCGTCACGATCTGGGAATCACATACGATCAGGATGTTATCCGTCTGATCGACGTATATAAAAAGAAAGGGCTGTACGTCAGCAGCGTGGTTATCACACGATATGCCGGACAACCATCCGCCGATATTTTCCAGAAGAAACTGGAAGCGATCGGCATCAAGGTCTACCATCACTATTCCATCGAGGGTTATCCGAATAACATTGACTATATCGTAAGTGATGAGGGCTATGGAAAAAATGAGTATGTAGAGACAACCCGTCCGCTTGTCATTGTTACCGCACCGGGTCCGGGAAGCGGCAAGATGGCGACCTGTCTGTCACAGCTCTACCATGAGAACAAGCGTGGCATCAAGGCCGGCTATGCCAAATTTGAGACTTTCCCAATCTGGAATATCCCACTTAAGCATCCGGTCAATCTGGCTTATGAAGCCGCTACCGCAGACCTAAATGATGTTAATATGATCGATCCTTTCCATCTGGAAGCTTATGGGGAAACAACCGTCAACTACAATCGTGATATCGAGATCTATCCGGTTCTGGCTTCCATGTTCGAAGGGATCTATGGTTACTGTCCATACAAATCCCCGACCGATATGGGGGTAAATATGGCGGGAAACTGCATCATTGACGACGAAGCCTGCAGAGAAGCGTCCAAGCAGGAAATTATCAGACGATATTATCAGTCTCTGAACCGTTTCGTTAAAGACGAAGCGACCAAAGACGAAGTATACAAACAGGAACTTATCATGAAGCAGGCGAAGATCACAGTCAATGATCGTGCTGTTGTTCCGGTTGCAAATAACCTTGCACAGGAAAATGGTTCTGCCGCCGCAGCCTTAGAACTGCCGGACGGAACGATCGTTACCGGTTCCACTTCCGATCTGCTCGGTCCTGCATCTGCTGTATTGTTAAATGCAATTAAAGTACTTGGAAACATTGATAAGAACACGCATCTGATCTCACGTACCTTTATAGAACCGATCCAGCACTTAAAGACCGGATACCTCGGCAGCAAGAATCCTCGTCTTCATACCGACGAAGTTCTGATCGCATTATCCATGTGTGCTGTCTCCGATCCAAATGCAAAGCATGCATTAGAACAGCTTCCAAAGCTGTCCGGCTGTCAGCTCCATGTATCATCGATCCTGTCTGCAGTCGACATGACAACCTTTAAGAAGCTCGGCATCGAACTTACAAACGAAGCCGTATACGAAGGTGCTGCTACGCAGGAGAATGCATAAAGGATCATAAAAAGCCAGATAAACACAATAACTAATGTTTATCTGGCTTTTTTATCTTATAACGCTCTTTTTATAACCGCATATTTAACAATATCCTGCATGTCCTGATAACTATCCAACACCATATCACGGACACCCCTACTTCTTCAGAAAATGCTCCCGGTTCGGGAATTCCTGTCGAAAGGCCTCAAGTGCAGCCTGTTGGAATACCGCAAACTCCTTATCCATATGAAGCATGTGCGGTGTGGCAAATGCGATCGTGCTGATCTGATCTGCGATCTTCTTTGCTACACTTTCATCAGATAACTGCCCCATGCCAAATACGACAGAAGTAAATCCACGTCCGTTCTTGCTGACACCGATCAGCTTCAGGAAAGCATTTTTTATCTCATAGAATACCATCTCCTGCTTCTCGATATCCAGATTGTCATAGCTTCCGAGGAATAAACCTGTCAGAACTTCCGCAGCCTGCTTTCTTTTCTGTGCGCCAAGTCTCATGCCACCACCTTCTGCGATATATTTCATCTGCATCAGATAGCCCACAAATGCATCATTCTTTGGTTTTCGTTTGCCATACCGGGCAATCCAGAGTTTCTCTCGGAATTCATCCAATTCATCCTTCGGATCTCCTGTATGTTCCTTTAGAAATGCCTGTCGTTTCTCAGCATCAATTTCATTATAAAAAGATTCAATCCATATATCCTGCATTTAGGCTAACCTCCTGCTACATAGTTATTTTTTCAAAAACTCATCCACATTATTGACATCGACCTTACGGTACTGTGCCATATAATACCGTTCATCCTCAAGTCCTAATACGCTCACATCATTTCCACGGAACAAGGCTACTGCAATCAGTGCAATCTTTCTCGCCTGAGCTTCTCTGTCATTATAGACAGTTCCTTGCATAGTGCCAAGCCGAACAGCTTCCAACGCATCATCTAATCCATCGATACCGAAGATGACCGGATAATCACTCTGCATATATCCGGCATTCTTATAAGCCTCGACTGCACCGAGTGCCATCTCATCATTATTGGAAATAACCATCTCTATCTGATCCCCATATTGACTGATCAACCGACTCATTCGGTTCTCTGCCTGCGCGCGGTTCCAGTCTGCAAACTGATAGGTCAGTTTCTCAAGCTTCACACCATTTTCAAGAATGGTCTTTACCGAACAGTCTGTCCGGCTGATCGCATCCTGATGTCCGGCTTCACCTTCTAAGAGTACATACTGGATCTTACCATCCTGATTGCGATCCACCCCCGGATGATTCTTTATATATTCCGCAGCAATCTCACCCTGCATCTCGCCGGACTGTGCTGCATCACATCCAACATAATACAGCCTATCCCATTGCAGCAGATCCTCTCTTACCGGCTCTCTGTTAAAGAAAATCACCGGAATATTATTCTGTCTTGCGAGTCTTATAATATTTGACGGAGCAGTCCGATCGACCAGATTTACACAAAGTACATCGCATCCGGCATCGATCATTTCCTCCACCACTTCATCCTGTTCCTGCTGACTGTTATCTCCGCTTCTGACTGATACGATAACCTTCATATCACTTGCTTCTAATGCTTTCAGATCCTCCTTCAATATATCTGTCATTGCATTGATAAACGGATCATCCGGCGTATATGTAACAACGCCGACCCGCAGAGTTCTGTCTTTCTGATTTTTCCTGCTGTCGCAGGATACCAGAGACATCATAACTGCCAATATGCATATACAGGCTATTATTTTTCTTGTTTTCTTTCTATTCATACGAATATAAAAACCTTTCTGTCTCTTCCGAAAACAGGTCATCCTTATAGATTACCCGTATCGCTTCTTCATGACTTTTTAATGTATATAATGGTCGTCCAAGTTCCTTTGCGATCTCATTTACACTCTCATAACCGATGCTGTATCCATCCGGTACAACAAGGCATTTAATCTTGTTGTAATCAAGCAGAGCAACGGATTTCATGCTTGTACCTACCCCATATATATCTGCCCCTTTATAATACCCATTTTCAGCATTTTCACCGAGTGTATCAAGAGCTTCTGTATCCATAGCTGCTATATAATCCACCGCTTCCAGGGAATCCACCGCCTTACAGGTATCTTTACCGCTATTCTGATTATACGTCCAGACAATCTCACAGTTATATCCTGCAAGTGCATCGGTAAGTCCTTTTACACGGCTGACACTTGCTTCAGTCTCTTCCCGTCCGACAATCACTCCGACCTTCTTGCCTGCCTGATTATCTGTATCATTTTTTATGATCTGCCTGCCGAGAGTATAGCCGATCTGATAGTTATCCGGCTTTATCGTTACAAATCCGGTCGATTCTGTGTCATCTGCCATATAAGCGTCCTCCGTTATCAGAACAAAGGTCTCTTTCTCCGCCTGCAAAGACGTAAGCATATCTTTTGTATCTGTTCCGGGAGCCGGACAGATGATAAATGCATCCACATCATTTTCAAGCTGTTCATCGATCAGCTCTTTTTCATCATCTGCACTTACGATCTCATCTGTATTACAGATGATCAAATGAATGTTATTTACCTGCGCAGACTGCTTCAGTCCATTAACCAGACCTTCCCATCTGGTATTACCGGAATCCGGAAGAATAACTGCCACACGTTTCTGTGGATTATCTTCCCGAAAGATCCGGTTGATAAATATGCCGGCAATGGCAACCAGGATCAGCTCTGCTATAAGGAAAGTAATTCTATTTCTCTTCATCTGTCACTCTCCCCTTTCTATAATTCTGTGTTTCAAGCTGTTCCCGATTCTCCTCTGTATATGGAATAGCCGGTATGTGGATCACAATCCTTGTACCCTCGTCCGGCTCACTGTAAACCTCCAGACCATATTCATTTCCAAACATCAACTGAATTCTGGAATGAACATTGATCAGACCGACACCGGAACCATGTTTTGGCACTTTGTTATTATCTTTTAATATATTCTCTACAATGTCCTCATTCATTCCCATACCATTATCTTCTACGGAAATATATATATCGTCGCCCTTTTTCTCTCCCCGGATCGTGATTTTGCCGCCGTCATCCTCATCCATATTCCCTACACCATAATAAATGGCATTTTCAAGAATCGGCTGAACGATCAGCTTTACTGTACAGTACTCATTAATCTCTTCATCAATATCAAATTCGATCTGAAAACGGTCCTTATATCGAACTTTTTGAATATTCATATAACTTCTGCTATGTTGGATCTCATCCGATATTCTGATCACCGTTCTGCCCTTTGACAGACTGATACGAAGCAGCTTTGCAAGCTCTGAGATCATAAACACCGCATCCAGGTTCTTCTTTGCTTCTACCATCCATGTGATGGATTCCAGGGTATTGTAGAGGAAATGCGGATTGATCTGGCTCTGCAGCGCATCCATCTCACTCTTTCTTCGTTCCGTCTGTTCCCGTATGATCTCCTGCATCAAAGCTTCGATCTGTTCATAGGATTTCTGAACGGAATATCCCAGATGACGGATCTCGGACGATCCACCGATGTAGATATCTGTCGGACCACCTGCCTCATATGCTTTGACTGATTCATTTAACTTCAGAATCGGCCTGGATATCTTCTTCGAAATAATACGGTTCACCCCTAAAAGCATCATCATAAGAATGATAACCGTTGTAATGATATAATACCGGAACCGGTTGATGCTCGCGATCTGTACACTTTCCGGAACTACACCGACCACCTTCCATCCGGTATAAGCAACACTGTTTACGATCACATTGCTTGTCCTGCCATTGACCGTAAGTTCATATGTCCCATCCTCATAGGTTGCTGCATTCCTATATTCTTCTTTGAAATATCCTCTGTCCATATCGGTTCCGCGCGGATGATAGATCATCTGACCATCACGGCTGCACAGGTAATAATAGATGCCATTTGACGCATCGTTAATCCGTGCCAATGTATCCTCTATCACCGAATATTTCATATCGACCAGAAGGACACCACTTCCCGGCTGCTCACCATCGTTGATATCAACTGAACGGCTGAGAGATACAACCCAGTAATATCGATATGTGCCATCGACAAACAGATTCTGGATATGCGGTATAGAGAAATGAATATTCTCGATATCTGCCTCTGCATCCTGATACCAGTCCTGCTCCGACGGTTCCACAGCATCCTTCTGTACCGTGACCGGTTCTGCAGTAAGAAGATTCCCTTTATCATCATATAGCGCCATACTCTGGATCTTATCGGCATTGATCTCATATAACAGACTGAACTGCCGGTTAAAATCCCGGCTGGAAATATCATATTCCTGAATAATATTATAATTCACCGCATTCGTGATCTGACGCACATTTAACAGATCTGCATCCAGCTTTTCAACAGTATTTTCCACCATATTTTCCGTATTCGTGACCGCAGTCTGCTTAATCGCCATCTTAAAACGATTATACAACAGCAGACCCATGATAACTGTTGTGATGATCGTCAGGGCAGTAAGCACTGTCATAATGATCGACTGAATATCAAAACCTATAAATCTGCCGTGATAAAACCACCCCCGAAGACGTCCGATAATAGAACTTTCATTTTTCTTCTTTTTATTCTTTCTTATATTCTTCAACACGCTTCCCCTTATTTATCCTTTATTTTTTCAGATGCTCCGTTCTGTATTTGGATGGCGAAACCCCAAAACGCTTCTTAAATACATAACTGAAATAATTTGCATCAAGATAACCGACCCGCTCTGCAATCTGATAACTTTTCTCATTCGTTTCGAGAATCAGTTCTGCCGCATGATCCATCCGGTAATCGGTCAGATATGTTACAAATGCTTTTCCTGTCTCTTTTTTAAATACACTGGAAAAATAAGAATTCGATACTCCAAGTGCCGAGCACACTGTATCCAAGGAGAGATTCGGCTCCATATACCTGTCATGCACCAGATTCTGCGCATCTGTAACCATACGTCTCGATGTACTGTTTCTGGCATTTTTCAGCTCCTCACTGATGGCTTTTGCCGAATCGATCATCCACGCGGTTAATGTGCTTTCATCCATCTCCGGTACACGTTCGTATGGATTTCCGACATTACCGCAAAACTCATTAAAATCTATAAAATTATTAGCACAGAATCGATAAAATGCTCCCACCATCTCCATGATCGCAAGGTTATACTGGTTCACGGTCTGCGCATTATTATGAAGCTTCTCCACTTCCTTCCGCACCGACTGTTCAAGTGTCTCCGGTACTCCCAGATGAATAGCCTTGAACAGATCATGCATCTTTGTATCCTCCGGCTGGATCAGGATCTCCTGCTCCTTCGGTGCGATCTCACCAATATTGATCGCACGGCTCGTTCCATATAACACACGATAAGAAACTGCTTCTCTTGCTCCATCATAAGAAGAATTAACGCTGATCAGATTATCACAGACTCTTCCGATTCCTGCAGTCACAACAGCTCCCATAACACGATATGCCCATTTACAGAATCGGTCACAGGCATCTGTAAATGCAACTACCATTTCTTCCGTTTCCAGTTCTATGATCATAAGTGCATTTCCCAGATATGTGAACATATGATTCTTCCATTCCGGTGCTAAACGATCCTTGATCTCATGCTCGACTGACATGGCAAGCAGCAATGGATTCATACCATCCGGAACATGATGCTCCGAGGTATGAAAGATCGCGCAGCAATAATACGGTCCTTTCATATCAATCTGATACGCATTCAAAAACTTCTCGCAATATTCTTCATTTACACGACCCTCGATCAACGAAACAAACAGATTCGTCTGAAGCACCGGAAGGGAATCCTTCAGATAATTCTCAAGCTTTGTTACATTCAGACGCTCTTCTCTCTCCTTATCCAGAGTCTTTTTCAATCGTTTCATACATTCCGTAAGCTCCAGAGCATTGATTGGCTTCAGCATGTATTCCTCTACTTCCAGATGAACAGCTTCCTTCGCATATTCAAACTCATCAAATCCTGTAAAAATGATGATATGGATATTCTGATATTCTTTATTCAATCTCCTGGCAAGCTCCAGTCCATCCATATATGGCATCTTGATATCGGTTATCACGACATCCGGCTGCTGCTTCTCCACGAGCTCCAGTGCTTTCACACCGTTTGTCGCACTTCCAACAACTTCAAATCCTAATATATCCCAATGAATTCTCTGTTCGATCGCATCGATTACTTCCACCTCGTCATCGACGAGTACCACTTTATAATTATCCATATCTCATTCCTCTTCTATTCTTTCTATCTGTTCCTTATTATAACAAATCTACGTTCAGAATGAACCCCAAAATCCCGTTTTACTATATATATCCAAATAAAATAACAGCGTACTCCTGATATTTTAAAAGCCGCTCCGTTCAGTCTGGAGCTTGCATCTGTCAGCCTGACAGAAAGCACATCAAAGACGAACGGAGCGGCTTTTGATTTATATCATTTTTTTGTGAGCGATTATTACATTTCCTTACTTCTTCTGTACATACTTGAGACAGTCAAGAGTTACAGCCGCAAGGATGATGATACCTTCGAAAATGAACTGAAGGTTTGTATCAATACCAAGGATTGTCAGTGAGTATGTTAGTGATGTGAAGATAAGTACACCAGTTACAACACCGGAGATCTTACCGATACCACCTGTAAATGATACACCACCAACTACACAGGCTGCAATGGCATCCATATCCCAGCCCTGTCCATAAGCGGCACTACCGGAACCTACCATTCTGTTACATTCAAGCCATGAACCGAATCCGTAAAGGATACCTGCAAGGATGAATGCGCCAAGTGTTACTTTGAATACTGAGATACCTGAAACTGCTGCTGCTTCCGGGTTTCCACCTACAGCGTACAGATTCTTACCAAATGTTGTCTTGTTCCAGATGAACCATACAACAATGATTGCTACGATCGCCCAAAGAATAATCGATGGGAAGCTGCCAAATGTAGGGATGAACATGCTAGGGATTGAAGAATCAATCGCACCGAATGATACACCCTTTGTTGCGTATGTTACTAAACCAAAGATAATCAACATGTTCGCCATGGTTGAGATGAATGGATGCATCTTGTACTTCGCCATGAAGAAACCTGCGATACTTGCAAATACTGTTGTAAGAATTATACAGGCTACCAGTGCAAGAATTGCTCTAGGAGCGGCCGAAATATTTGAGAAATCAAAGATATGTCCGAATACGCCACCTGTGTTAGGGCCGTTATGCATGATGATAGTTGCTGTAACCATACCCATACCTACCATACGTCCGATGGAAAGGTCAGTACCTGTAAGTAAGATCAGACCGGCAACACCGAGTGCAAGGAACATTCGAGGAGATGCCTGCTGTAAGATATTCAGGATATTGGTAACGGTTAATAACTGTGTATTCTTAACGATTGGTGTGATAATACAAAGTGCAATGAAGATCAGGATGATTACGATATACAGACCGTTCTTATAAAGGAACTGGGATGTATTAAATGTGTATTTGTAATTCTCGATCTTCTGAGCCTGCTTCTGACCAAATGTGTATTTGGACATCCGTAAGAGGTCGATCAGATGGAACTTATGTGCAAATGCATCATGCTTTTTGTCTTTGATCTCCTGTAATCTGGATTCATGAGACATCTGTGCATCAAATAATCTGTTCTTATATACATATTTTTCATCTTTGATCTCGTCTGCAGCGGACAGCTTGGCAAGTGTCTGTTCGTGTTCTGTCTTGATCGTTGCACGAACCTTCTCATAAGCTTCGTTTTCTGCTGCTTTTTCTGCCTCGCAGCTTGCAACTACTTTATCATAATATTTGCTGTTATAATTCTCTGAAAGGTACTTTTCTGCTTCTGCGATCAACTTGGATACCTTATCCTTGTTTGCTGCTTCCACGCTCTTTGCCTTTTCAAGTCCAGTCTTTGCTGCTGCAACTGCTTTTGCTCTCTCATCCTTTGATAAGTTCTTGTCTTCCTTCGCAATTGCGATCTGGTTCTTATAGCTCTGAACCTTGTCAGATCCGTCTACACGGAGTGCATCGATCTGTGACTGTATTTTTCCTACATATTCATCAATCGGCTTCAAAAGCGCTGCTTCTGCATCGGCCGAAAGGATCTTACTTTTATCTGCCATAACCAAAACTCCTCTCTATTACAAATATTTCGCACTAAGTCTTAATAATTCTTCCTGGTTGGTCTCTTTTGTATTTACGATTCCTGCAAGATGACCGTTCGACATAACACCGATACGGTTTGTGATACCAAGAATCTCAGGCATCTCTGAGGATACAACGATGATCGTTTTACCCTGCTTTGCCATGTTGATGATCAGTTCATAGATCTCGTACTTGGCACCTACATCGATACCTCTTGTAGGATCATCCATCATAAATACGTTAGGCGAACGCTCCAACCATTTACCGAAGATAACCTTCTGCTGGTTACCACCGGAGAGGTTTGCGATCATATCATCCGGTCCCATACATTTTGTATGCATGACCTTGATCTCCTCTGCGGTTGCACGAACCATATCGTCATGGCTAAGCGCGATTCCGCTCTTATAATGGTTCATATTTGCAATTGTTGTATTAAATGTGATATCTGCTTTCAGGAAAAGTCCGTTTGCTTTTCTTTCCTCTGTGATCAGGGCAAAACCATGATCCATGGCATCCTTTGGTGATGAGAAGTTCATCATCTTGCCGTTATAAAGTACATTTCCTGCTGCTCTTGTACGCATACCAAATATGGTTTCAAGGAGCTCTGTACGACCTGCACCTACCAGACCATACAGTCCGAAAATCTCACCCTTCTTAACATCAAATGTGATGTTCTGGAGCTTTGGTGCATACTTTGTTGACAGGTTCTGTACGGAGAGAACTGTCTCACCGGGCTCATTGTCTACAGGTGGAAATCTATTGTCAAGAGAACGACCAACCATTGCGGAGATCAGTTCGTTCATGTTTGTGTCCTTACTGTCTTTTGTCATTACCAGACTACCATCTCGAAGAACGGATATCTGGTCACAGATCTCGAAGATCTCATCCATTTTATGTGATATATAAATCAGGGAAATTCCCTGCTCTTTTAACTGTCTCATCATCTTGAACAGCTTTGCAACCTCAGGTGCTGTCAGTGAGGATGTAGGCTCATCAAGTACAATTACTTTTGAGTTGTAAGAAATAGCCTTTGCGATCTCACACATCTGACGCTGTGATACTGACATTTTCTTCATCGGCTGTGTCAGATTTACGGTAATACCGAGCTTTCTGAACAGATCTGAAGCTTCTTTTTTCATTCTTCCCTCATCGATCACACCGAGGGAATTCTTTGGGTAACGTCCCAGGAACAGGTTGTCCACAACGCTTCTTTCAAGACACTGGTTAAGCTCCTGATGAACCATTGCAACTCCGTTTTCAAGGGCATCCTTTGGACCTGAGAAGTTTACTTCTTTACCATCTAATATTATAGTTCCTTCGTCCTTCTGATAGGTTCCGAAGAGACATTTCATCATTGTCGATTTTCCGGCACCGTTCTCACCCATAAGACCCATGATCGAGCCCGGTTTCACATTCAGGTTGATGTGATCCAGAACCTTGTTTCTACCGAATGACTTGCTCATGCCCTGAATCGATAAGATGTATTTATTCTTATCTTCTGCCATATCTCTACTTCCCTTTCTTAGTAAAAGAAGGGTATCAAATCTTGTATCTGACACCCCTCTGAGTTAAATCATTATTGCCTGCCGATCCGTTATCTTATTTGTTAAGAAGTGTTGTGTATGATGCTGCATTATCTGTCTTAACCATGTTGATCGCAAATGCGTCATATTCGCCCGGGTTACCAAGACGGTTTGTAATGTTAGACTCTGTCTGACCATCACCACCGATGTAATCTACTTTCAGGTTGAGCAGATCATCGTAATTCTCAAGAAGTGGCTGGTATGTTGAGCTTAAGAAGTTATCTGAAGCGTTGTAGATATCAAGCCATACTTTCTTTGTTGGGCTCTTGCTTGAATCAAGCTGTTTTGAAACCTTGTCATAAACCTTTGTTGAATCTGTGAAATCCTGATAGTTTTCAGCAGTTACTGCTACGTTTAATGCGTAGTATGATCTTTCTTCTTCGCTGTATCTGTAATCTTCACCTTCTGTTAAGCAGTTACCAGCTTCATCTGCTGTGCCAATACCTGTATCAACGTCTACACCATCAAGTGCGTTACGAAGAACTCTGAGTGTTAAGTAAGCCTGAACATCTGCATGCTGTGAAATTGTTCCGCCGTAACCTTCTGCAATAGCTGCTACTGCATCGCTGTTAGCATCGTATCCAAATGTAGGAACCTTGTTATCCTTTGCCCATGCATTGAACATTGACATTCCCATACCATCGTTATTTGAAACAACTACATCAATCTGATCACCGAATGAAGCTGTCCATGTTCCGATAGCGTTTCCTGCTGTTGCTGCATCCCATGTAGCACCTGCTGAGTTCTTCATTTCCTGTGAAGCAAGCTCACGGATTGTATATGTCTTACCATCTACATCAAGCTTTGCATCCTGAACAACTTTTGCTGATCCGTCTACGTTTGTACCTGCAGGTGTTGAATCAACTGCACCATTTGCATCAACTCCTGTGCCAAGTGCTGAACGAACACCACGAGTACGAGCGATTGAGTCATTGTGTCCGATATCACCGATTGCTAAAACGTATCCGATAACGCCATCACCGTTACGGTCGATTGTTGCTGCATTTGCTTTGATATAATCAAGTACCATCTGACCCTGAAGTTCAGCACCCTGATTAGCATCGAAGCCTACATAATAAGTATCTTTGTTGAAGCTTAATGCTTCCTTATCAAGTTCTCCTGTTGAGCTGTTGGATGGCTGACGGTTGAACCAGCAAAGTGGCTTATCCTTATTTGCAACTCCGCTTGAGCTGCTTCCGCCTGATCCGCCTGATCCACATCCTACCATTGATAATGCAAGTGTTGCTGCTGCAACGACAGCTATAATTTTTTTCTTTCTCATATTTCATTCCTCCTGTTTGTACATTTTGTTTATTTTTCGCTCTGTCTCATTGACTAAATTCATTATAATGTGACAAGCAGGAAGAAAGAATAGAATATTTTTGGATTTATTAGCAATTTTTTTGGATTTATTAATATTTTTATGTTTATTTTGACGAACCAGTCTATATGTTCTGATAATAATTCATATATTATTTTACTTTTCTTTGTAATATAACTGACAATGGCAGTATCCCTCAAACTCCGGATCATTGATCTGATCCCGAAATTCTTTACAGATACATTTATTCTCCGGTATCTTTTCAAGCCTGCACGGACAATATCCATCCTTCCTTTTTAGTCCTTCTTTTACAGCTGCAACTATTTCTGTATTATCATTGAATCGTACTTTTCCCATTATTAATCCTCCATTGATCTGAATTCTCTTGATATTTTCAGTCTATCATGAAGCAGCTCCGCATTCTACAACAGATTTCATTTTTTTGCATCCGCTACATGAAATGTCACTATATGTGCATGAAATGTCCGTCGATTTGATCAGAACTATGCTATAATGAACCCAGGTCAATGAGTACGCCTGTACAAATGACGATCAACGACCGGCTTATCATATATTTGTTAAGCCATGATAAGGAGTAGATTTTTTGATACATATAGCGATTTGTGACGACAGTAAACAGGAGCGGCAGATACTGGCAGCGCTTTTCAAACGATATCAGGAGCTTCATGCCACACCGCTTCAGATTCATATATTTCAAAATGGCTTCTCATTACTGGATGCCATCGATCAAGGAAAACAATTTGATATTACGATCCTGGACATTTTAATGCCCGGAGAAAACGGAATTGAGATTGCGAGAAATATCAGAGCTTCCGGAACAGATACCGAGATCATCTTCCTGACAAGTTCTCCGGAATATGCGGTAGACAGCTACGAAGTAAAAGCTCAGAACTATCTGTTAAAACCGGTAACCGAAGAAAAATTTTTTGCCTCCATAGATTCCATTCTTGCCGAACTGGATGAGAAAGATACCGCAAGCTTCATCATTTATACAACAGCGAAGCAGTACAGCCGGATCCGGGTATCCTCTCTGGTCTATGGTGAGGTCACACACAGAACCATCACCTTACATCTGGCAGATCAGACCATGGTCTCTGCCGTAATGACCTTTACGGAATTTCAGGATATTCTGAAAGCCTATCCGGACTTTACATATCCACACCGTTCTTATGCGGTAAATATGAATTACATTCAATATGTTACGAAAAGCGATATCATCCTGACAGACGGTCAGAAGATTCCGCTTTCCAGAAATAACTACACGAAGATTTCGGAACAGTTTTTAAATTTTGCCTATACAAACTCTTTTGGGAAATAAGGAGACAATGATATGAGTTTTCTCTGCGACAGTATTTATTTTATTACCGTATTCCTCTTTGGTACAGTAGCAAGCATATGTTTTACCGGTGTTCCTTTTAACCGGAAAAACATACTCACTCTGTCTGTTTTCTGTGCCCTCGACGGAATACTTCAGATCATTTCTTTCGCCGTCTTCGGACAGGAGATTTCCCGAGGGCTGTATCCGGTCGTTGTACATCTTCCGTTGGTGCTTTTTCTCTGGCTGATATACAAATGCTCATGGATCACTTCGATCGTCAGTGTCTTGACTGCCTATATGTGCTGTCAGATCCCTCTCTGGTGCGGACTAGCGGTTCGCTTATTTTCTGACAATAAGATCATCTATACGATCGTTTATGTAGGATGTGCCTTTGTAACCTTTTATTTCCTATACCACTATGAATCAAATCTGGCGCAGCATTTTATGCCAAAAGCAAATAAATCCGTCTATATTCTTGGCATCCTTCCTCTCTGCTACTATCTTTTCGATTATGCCTCTACGATTTATACCGATATGCTTTATACCAGCAACGAATTTGTAGTTCAGTTTATGCCGTCCATTTGCTGCATTTTCTATTTTGTTTTTATCTTTTATTATTATCATAAACTGGAAGAACAGGAACAGGCAGAACGCCTGGCAGAATCTCTTCATATGCAGCTTACACATGCTGCCATTGATCTGAATCATATGCGCACCATGCAGACACAGGCAGCCTCCTACCGTCATGATATGCACCATCATTTTACTTATTTGCAGGCACTTGCAGGAACTGGGAATCTGGATAAGATTCAGGAATACATACAAACCGCCCAATCCGACTTAGATGCGATCACTCCAAAACGCTTCTGTTCAAACGAGCTGATCAATCTGCTTCTGTCCGCCTATGATACTAAAGCGGAATCAGAGGGCATCTCCCTGCTAGTTCAGGCTTCTATCCCTGCGGAACTTCCTCTGTCCGACACAAAGCTATGTGCGATTCTGTCAAATGCTCTGGAAAATGCGCTCCATGCATCGATCGAAACAGAGGAAAAATTCATACAGGTTCAGCTCGCCGAACGGAATCAGACGCTTCTGATCCAGATCAGCAATTCGTTTATCGGAACGGTTGCTTTTGAAAATGGATTGCCTGTCTCCACGCAGACAGGACATGGTTTCGGAACTAAGAATATTGCTGCGATCGCGGACTCCTATCATGGACAGTTCCAGTTCTTTGCAAAAGACGAGATCTTCACCGTCAGAGTATTACTGCCACTGGTAGAAACCTGATACTTCTTACTCTGTCCGTCCAAAAAGCTCATATATGATCACATCACGCTATGATCAGCAACCAGCCATCATTCTCAGCTTCATTTTTCCATTTTACAAACAAATGTACAATATAGAGATAGCCATGCAACTATTTTCTTTGTTCATCATTTTCCTTCGAACTGCCTTCATTTGCCTTTGCCATCCGTATGAGTTTTTCAAAGGATTGAGCAAAACGTAAATCATCATCTTCTGTACGTTTTCTCGGTCCTTTCATATGATGCTTATGAGAACTTCGCCTTGCTTTCTTGTTAAGATGCCGTTCCATCAGCATCTGGTCAATATTTTCATTTGTATACCACTTACCGGATTGATGAATGGCATATGCCCCTTTACCAAGTGCCATGGCAGCAACGCCATAATCCTGTGACACTACGATATCCCCTTTATGGCATATGCTGATCAGCTTATAATCTACTGCATCCGCACCGGCACCAACCACTATAACTTCACTGTAATCAGAATACAGCACATGGTTCGTGTCACACAAAAGTGTAGTTGGTATATTATATTTTTCTGCGATCGTCTCAACAATGTCCACTACCGGACACGCATCTGCATCAACAAATATCTGCATTATTATTTCTCCATCTAAATCATCCTTATCAGCCTTCACCCACTTAAGAAAAGCCTTATTCGCAAAATCAAATAAGCCTAATGAAATTTCATAAAGATTACACTATATTTTTAATCCAATTTTTTTACAAATGCCTTAATCATAAATGCACAGAAATACGGAAACGTATATATATTGTTTACATATCCAACATTAAAATCACCAAACTTAATTCCGTTTTTTATATCACTGTAATTTTCATTTTTTATCAGCGAAGACAAAGATTTTGATCTGGCGTTGTTTGATTTAACTTCTACCGGCAGCAACTCACTTTTTGATCTGACAAAAAAATCTTCCTCTAAAGTTGAGTTTTCTTTTTTATAGTAAAATAACCCCAATTTCTGTTTAATAAAGGCTTCAGCTACAAAATTTTCATATAACGCGCCCTTATAAACACCAAGGTTCTTATTTACACGTAAATCCTCCTGCGCTTCTTCATCAAGTGCAGAAATCAGTAATCCCGTATCCGGATAATACAACTTAAATTTTCCTTCATCTACATTTCCTTTAAGTGGCAGCTCAGGATACCCAAGGCACTGACACTCTATAATAACTCCTGCATCAATTAACCATTCAATGCAACCGGTATATTCCCTTGATCTGGCATTTTTATCTATTTTATTAAACTGAAACTTCTTATTTTCTTTCGCTAACTGAGAGGGCACACTTCTATATACACTTATGATTTTTGCCTGATCCAGCCCTTCTGCATATTTACGAACATCCTCCTCATAATCAAGCCTGATCTGTTCTTGCACAGCAGTCGATCCGGAAAATGTACCTGTTTCTATATACCCTCTGATTACATCCGGCATTCCACCTAATACACAGTAATCCAGAAACAACGCCTTATACACATTTAACTCCGTTTCGTTAAATGGTTTGAGTTCAGTCATATGCCTTAAAATGTCACCAATGTGTTTCTGCGTATATCCTTTTGCCCACAAAAATTCTTCAAAGTCCATAGAATACATTTCATAATCTGTTTTGTTTCCAACGCTATTACTATGAATCTTTTTATAATTAATCCCAAGCATAGAACCACTGCAAATAATATCAAACCTTCTGTCTATATTAAATGATTTCAAACATGTGGCTACATCCGGATATTCCTGTATTTCATCAAAAATTATAACTGTCTCCCCAGGAACAAATTTCAAATTTGGATCAACCAAAGAAATATTCTTTATTACCGTGTCTACATCATAGCCATCACTTACAATTGCACGAAATCTTTTATCCAACACAAAATTTATATATACAACATTTGCATAGACATTACCTGCAAAATGTAATATAGACTCTGTTTTTCCAATCTGTCTTGCACCTTTTATGATTAATGGTTTATGCGATATATCTTCTTTCCAATTCAATAAAAAGTCATCTATTTTTCTCTTAAAATACATACTTCTACCTCCTCACAGAATACTATATCACATAATTATAGCTTTTACTAACTTCTTTTTCACATTTTATGAGCGTATATAATTATTAAAATCACATTTTATTATTGCATTCCGCCTATATCACAAATGGGACCCATTTACTGCTGCGTTCCTGCTTGCTTATTTATTTTTCTCCCTATCCTTTTTTCTTTGATTTTCTGCAATATTTCTAAATATCTTTCTTGAGATAAGATAGGTTTATCATCCATTAATTTTATTATTTCCTTAAGAACACACGCAAAATCATTAATCTCTGTTGTTTTCCCTTCAAATACCCGTACAAAACCGCCTTCATTCTTTGAAAAGCACACCACTTCTCCATCACCATTAATTTCCCCAATTATAACCAATCCTTCTGGTACATATTCAGAATGGAATTCATTCGGTCCCCAAAATGTTGCTGTATTACCTGCTATACGACATTTTCCTGAAAATCTAAGCCACTCCTTATATGATCCTGGTATTTTCGCTCTGTTTCTCTCCTCCCAATTTATCATCTCTTCTTCCTAATAATATGTGGTATATATGATTATTTTTTTGTTCACCAGCCACATATTATAGGAAATGGAATTATGAGTCAATGCACTTTTGAATGATTACACTGTCCAAATGTTAGATTGTACAAAAAAGAAGACCGGAAACTCTCCGGTCTTCAGGGTTAAGGGAAAATTTTATGTGAAAAATTGTAGTACACTTACTTTACTGCGAGTCTCTCAAATGTCTCGCTCTCTTCAGGAATCGATCTGAGTCCTCCGCGCTTCTCGACACACAGGCTCGCCACCGCATTTCCATATCTTGCAAATTCTTCAAGCTCGTCTATACTGAATTCCTCCAGGCTCTTGTCCGCCCTTATAAGCTGCGATACAAATGCCCCCCAGAACGAATCTCCAGCTCCGGTTGTGTCGACCACATGGCTGACAAATCCAGGAACTTTTCTGCTGCCATCCCTGCTGCATATCAGCACACCCTCACTTCCCAGGGTGACCGCAACAAGTCTGACGCCTGTTCCAAGGAGATACTCCGCAGCCTCCTTCGGATCTTCAAATGGTGTGAGGAGTGCCGTCTCCTCATCCGAAAGCTTCATTATATCTACAAGCGGGAGAATACTCTTCATTCTCTCCATCGCATTTTCTCTGTTGTCCCACAGCGGCTCTCTGTAATTTGGATCATAGGATATCACCGCTCCGTATTTTCTCGCCTCTCTCACCGCCTGGAATGTGGTGGTTCTGGCCGGTTCATCCGTGAGAGACAGCGAACCTATATGGAACACCTTTGTGTCTCTTAGCAGGTCGGCATCCACTTCCTTGTAACAGAGCATTGTGTCCGCTCCCGGCTTTCTGGCAAATGAGAATTCACGCTCTCCGTTCTCATCCAGAGTGACAAATGCCAAAGTGGTAAATACCGTGTCATCGACAACTATACCTCTGGTATCTATTCCTGCCTGCTTTGCCGTCTCAATAAGGAAATTGCCATGCATGTCATCCCCGACCTTTCCTATAAACGCGGTCTTAAGTCCGGCCTTGCTGACTGCCGTGAGCATATTTACCGGAGCGCCTCCGGGATTCTGCTCGAAGAGCTTCATCCCGGAATCACTGCTTCCGGCAGGGGTAAAGTCTATCAGGAATTCACCAAGAGCCACAACATCATATTTCTTTTCCATGTTGGATCCTCCTTGTGAATTTTACTTTCCTGTGATCTCTATGTCATAGAATTCTACTCTTGCATCCTGTGCCAGAAGTCCTGTCTCAAACTCAGGCTTTGCATATATCCTGTATGTAAATGCCACCTGTTCTCCGACAAATACCTCCACCATATCATGGTCAACGATGATCTTCACATCTATCTCGCTGCCCTCTGTTATGTCAAATGTCTTCTCGCACACTCTGACTCCATCAGGGCCCGGCTCCGTTGCAGGAGGCACAGCCTGACAGGACTGAACCCAGAACGGGTCAACTCCCATAGGAAGATTTACCAATGACACTCTCTGCATGGCCACATCGAACTCAAGGAGAAGGCATCCGCTTGCTTCCTTGTCTGACTTGAGCAGTATACCGAAATGGTCATACACCTCTCTAGGCATGATCTTGCACTTCAGCATGTAGCTCTCCTCGTTGTGTCCAAGGAATCCGTATGTGCATGTGCTTACTGAATCCATCTCAACCAGTCTGTCTCCGTGAAGCTCTGCATTTCCAAGTACAGGGATGTAATCCCATGCCACAGGCTTCTCAAATACATGCTCATATTCCTTTGGAAGCTTTACGTCAAGTCCTCCATCCGCTGTGGCAACTACCTCGTGCGGCACGCAGAAGGTTCCGCCCCAGTACCATTCACCTCTGTCGCTTCTGTCTGCTCTGTCGTGAGCCCAACCGAAGTAGAAGCGTCTGCCGTCATCATCCTGCATGGACTTGGCTGCGTAGAATCTTCTTCCGCCTATGCCATCCTTCTTTGGCTTTCTCCATGGGCCAAATGGTGACTTTGCAACTCTGTATATTGTATTTACATATTCTGAGAATCTTGAGTATGAGAGATACCAATTGTCTCCCATCTTGTACATCTCAGGGCATTCAGGACAGTTGGTGTGTCCCGGTGAATATATCGGTCCGTAATATTCCCAGTTGACCAGATCCTTTGATCTGTAGAGAACTATACATCCTCTTCTGGTTATCGGCATATCCAACCTTCTCGCTGATATGAGGATCCAGTAACATTTGTCCTCCTCATTGTAGAATACATATGGATCTCTCCAGTCAAGCTTCTCGTAAAGCTCTATCATAGGTGTGATGACCGGATTGGCTGCATCCTTCACCCATGTGATTCCATCGTCGCTTGTAGCGTGGCATATGGTCTGCTGATACTCTGCGGTGAGGCAGTAGCCTGTATAGAATGCATGGTATTTGCCCTCGCCGTATATGACTGATCCAGTCCATACTCCTGATGCATCCGGCTCGTCGCCCTCGCCCGGATAGAGCGCTGTAGGAAGTTCCTCCCAGTGCACCAGATCATCTGATACACTGTGGCTCCATGTTGTTCTGAGTCTTGCCGGGTACACTGTTGTTCCCGGAGGGGAAGTCAGTGAGAATATATGATATTTGCCCTCGTGGTAGAAAGGTATTGCATCTCCCGTGGAATCCGCGAAGGACATCTTTCTAAAAATCTCCATATTATCAGTCCTCTCTTTCTACTAGTTTGCTGCAAGTTTCTTCTTTTTGAGGAGCTCAAGCTTGCCCTTCTGTCCATCAAGGAGTACCGCACATGCGATGATGAGACCCTTGATGATGAGCTGCCAGTATGATGACACTCCGATAAGGTTAAGACCATTTGAGATGATTCCGATGACCATGGCACCAAATACTGTTCCACTGATTCTTCCTTTACCACCTGTCATAGAGGTTCCGCCAAGTACACAGGCTGCGATGGCATCAAGCTCGTATCCGCTTCCAACTGAAGGCTGGCCTGAGTACATTCTTGAACAGAGTACAAGTCCTGCGAATGCTGAGAGAAGTCCTGATATTGTAAACACTATGATCTCTATCTTCTTGATAGGTACACCTGAAAGTCTTGCGGCCTCGCGGTTACCACCTATCGCGTATACGTATGTTCCGAACTTTGTCTTACTGAGGATGAAGCTGAACAGTATGATGAGCACTACCATGTACACTACCGGAAGTGGAATCACATTGAACAGATATCCTGTACCGATCTCGATAAAGAGCTTGTTTGTGATACGTGTTGACTGTCCACCTGTGTAGACATAAGCTATACCACTTGCTATATTCATCATGGCCATTGTGATGATGAATGCAGGCACCTTGAAATTGGCTACTATGAAACCACTTACAAAGCCAGCCGCTGTGCCGACCAGAAGGCCTGCTGCTATTGCTACGCCGAGAGGAAGTCCCTGATTAACTATAAAACCTACGGTTAGAGTTCCCGACATAGCTACTATCGATCCAACTGACAGGTCAATGTGACCAAGTATGATTATGAGTGTCATTCCAAGTGCTATGTATGTGTTGATCGATATCTGTCTAAGCACTGATATGATGTTGTTGGTCGTTAAAAACTTGTCTGTGGCAAGTGCTACGGCCACACACATGATTATCAGAACCACTATGATTCCTATGTTGCCCTTGACTATGGATGTCAGGGGATTGTTTTTTAATATAGAAGTTGCTTTTGAATTCTTCTTTGTCTCGCCCATATTATTCGATACCTCCTGCAGCGTATTTCATTATCTCTTCCTGTGAGAGCTCGTCCTTTGACAGCTTCTTCACGAGTTTTCCGGCTCTGACCACACATACGTTGTCGCACATGTTGATGATCTCAGGAAGCTCACTGGATACCATGATTATCGCTATGCCTTCCTTTGCCAGTTCATTGATTACTGTGTATATTTCAAATTTTGCATTTACATCAACGCCTCTGGTCGGCTCATCCAGAATGAGCACATCCGGCTTGGTTGCAAGCCATTTGCCCAGAACTACCTTCTGCTGATTTCCACCTGACAGGCTGCCCGCCTCGATCTCAGGTGACGCCGCCTTGATCCGCAACCGCTTTGAATAATGGTCTATGACCTCACCGCGCTTTTTCTCGCTTATGGCGATTCCATTCATATAGAATCTGAGGGATGAGAGTGTTAGGTTGAACGCCACGCTGTTGCCGAGCACCAGTCCCTGCTTCTTTCTGTCCTCAGGAACCAGGGCTACGCCTGACTTGATCGCCTGCATCGGATTCTTGAAGTGTACCAGCTTTCCGCCGAGTATCACCTCGCCTGATGTAGGCTGTGTGGCACCAAATACCGCCTCCATGATCTCGCTTCGTCCGGCACCGACCAGACCTGAGAATCCCAGGATCTCACCCTTGTGTACCGAAAAACTTATATCTTCAAAGACACCTGTCTGTGAAAGGTTCTTTACCTCCAGAGCAACCTCTGCCTTGTCCATGTCACAGTAATCCCTGGCATAGAAGCTCTCCAGATCTCTTCCTACCATCATCGCAACCAGCTCATTCGGGTTGGTCTCAGATGTCTTTTTTGTTCCTACGTATGCACCATCCCTGATGACGGTAACTCTGTCAGATATCCTGAAGAGCTCCTCCATTCTGTGGGAGATGTAGATTATACTTACCTGTTTCTTTCTGAGATTCTCAATGATCTCAAATAACTGCTCCACCTCTTCATTTGAGAGTGATGAGGTAGGCTCATCCATAACTATGATCTTACCGTTGAATGAGACCGCCTTGACGATCTCCACCATCTGCTGCTGTGCGATGGTCAGATTCTCTACTATCGTGTCTGCTTTTATATTCACACCGAGGGACGATATCATCTCCTCTGCTCTTCTGTTCATCTCTGCAAAGTCCAGCGTTCCAAGCTTTGTCCTTATCTCTCTGCCGAGAAACAAATTCTGTGCCACCGAAAGATATGGAACAAGTACGATTTCCTGATGTATTATTCCTATACCATTTTCTCTGGCAGCCGGAACTCCGTTGATCTTGACCTCCTTGCCATTTACCTTGATGATTCCGCTGTCGGGCTGGTAAATTCCGCCGAGGACCTTGATCAGTGTGGACTTTCCTGCACCATTCTCACCGAGCAGTGCATGTACCTCTCCCAGCTCAAGGGAAAAGTCGATGCCACTTAAAGCATATATTCCGGAGAAGCTTTTCTTTATCCCTATCATTTCCAGAACTGTCTGTCCCATATTAAACCTCCAAGTTTCTAAAATAAATCTTTTGTTATCCTGCTTTTTCGGGATCTCGGCCGGAGATCTAAGATCCCCGGTCTCTCCCGTGTTATATACACCTACGTTGTGTCATGTATGTCCAGCCGGGGGCAGCCCCGTGCTGTTACTGCCAATCGTTAACTGTCTTCTCAGCCTCATCCTTAAGTACGAGGTGTGAGTCAAGATATACCTTCTTCTCGTCGATCGTTGTATCTCCGCCCACATACTTCTGTGCTGCGTTGAATGCGTACTCAGCAATCTGTACAGGAACCTGACATGCAACTGCTGTGAACTCGCCGTCGAGGAGTGCCTGCTTGCCATCTGGTGAAGCATCGATACTGTATACACCAATCTGACCTGTCTTGTTGGCTGCCTTAACTGCTGCTGCTGCGCCAAGTGCTGAAGGATCATTGATACAGAAGAATGCCTGAAGATCTGTGTTTGCTGTGATGATATCCTCTGCAAGGCTCATTGATGCATCAAGTGCTGCCTCGCCATCCTGCTGTGCTACGATGTTGAACTTATCCTTGTTATCACCGAGTCCGTCAAGGAAACCATTTACACGGTCTACACAACTCTCATTTGATGGGAAGTCAAGGATCGCAATGTCTGCTCCGTCCGGATAATCCTTAGCCATCTGCTCACCGACAAGCTGTCCTGCCATGTAAGCATTTGTTCCAACGAACTGTGTTACGAAGTTCTCTATGTCATCCTCGATAACTGCTGTATCTACATTGAAGATTGGGATTCCTGCATCCTTGATCTCTGCAAGACCTGATGTGATACCTGCTGAATCAACCGGGATGATGAACACTGCGTCGTATCCACTATTTGCCACGTCTGATAACTGGCTGAGCTGTGTGTTCAGATCGTAGTCAGGATCAAGACATGTATATGATATTCCGTTCGCATCGCAGAGCTCCTTGAGCTTGGCATCAATTGAACTCTGGAATGTATTGTTGAGTGTGTTTGTACAAAATGCAAATGACAGGTCAGATGACTTTGTGCTCTCCTGCTTTGTACCTGAATCAGATGAACCGTTGCCCGAAGTGTTTCCTGATCCACAACCTGCCAGTAAACTGAGTGACATGCACAGGCATGCTCCAACTGCTAATAATTTTTTAAATTTTCTCATAATTTTTACCTCCACTATCATGTATTTTCTTTGCTAACTCGTTGTCGAAAAACTGTTCTTAACCTGTTTATTTACGTAAATTTTAAACTGTTTTTCGTCCCTTGCATGTTTTGATGATATAACTTTTGTCGGTTATTGTCAATATCAAGTGTTTTATTTATTGTTTATTCGTCATTTTGCACAAATAAAACTCTATTGTATTATATGGTTCGCGGGTCTTTTGTCGTTTTTTACGTAAATATTTTACCAGATGTCATGCTTATGGGATTTGTAGTGTATGATTGACACCCGTTACTTGTCACCTTGTCTCTTGTGTATAAACGCAAAAAATCCGCCAGAAAGATACAATTTTCTCTCTAACGGATTCTTTTTTAGATAAAAAGATACAGTTTCTAACTCTGTCCGACACAGACTAACTAAAGATGTCATATCACCTCAATCTGTCCGGCACGAACTAACTAAAGATGTCATGTCACCTCAATCTGTCCGGCATGGACTCATGGAAGATTTCCTTCCATGCAAGCCTGAGCTGTTTTGGCTCAACCTGATACGGCTGAACTCCCACATACTTTGGAAGCTGTTCTTCACTTACCAGGGACTTGGCAACAACTGCCGCGGCCGCTCTTCCCTGCTCGTATGGTCTCTGCGTGCTGAGTCCCTTGACGATTCCTTCCTCCATGCACCTGGCAATTCCATGATCAAGGTCCGTGGTGAACACCGCCACATCCTCCCTGCCAAGCTCCTTGAGTGCCTTTATAACCAGAAGTGCCGGGCGATCCCAGCTCACATACATTGCCTCAATTTCAGGATTGGCAGTTATCACGTCCTGGGCTACCTGATATGCATTGGATATCTCTCCAAAACTCCTGATCGTAACTATGTCAATATCAGGATAACTGTCCTTGATTATCCTCTCAGCGGCGTTATCCCTGACTCTTGTTCCATAGAATGCCGCACCATGAATAATGAAACCTGCCTTTTTTTTCTTGTTCTCCTTGCAGTATTCCCCCAGCATTCTTCCCGTGTTCGTTCCATTCTCCGACTCATTTACTGATACACAGGACACATAGCTGTTCTTGGACATGCCATCCGGAACATTGCTTATGAACACCAGCTTTGACACTTTGGAAAGTTCCTGAAACTTCTCTCTGGTACGGCTGTCATCCGCCGGAATAGCTATAACTGCGTCCGGCTTCTGAAGTCTTATTCCATCAAGCTGCGCATTCTGCAGTTCCGAGTCAAAGTGCGCATCCATAACCGACACCACATCTATCCCGAACTGCTCAAGCTCCTCACAGATACCCTTCTCATGAAGCTCAGCCCATGACGTACCTGTGTAATGGAATGATATGGCAACTCTGAAATGTCCTGCCTTCAGCCTCTGTTTTTCCTCCTTCGTCAGCACCACGGAATCAGGGGCAGCTGCCTTATCTCCAAATGGTCCATTATCCAGCATCTTGGTGGATTTCCTGACAACCAGTTCCACATCGGCATAGCAGTCATGGGATATGACCGCACCTGTGTTGATCTTCTCAAAAAGCATTCCAACTGCCTTGGTGCTTAACCCCTTCACATCTCTTCTGATTATGGTAAGCGGAGGATATGTAAGTTCTGACCAGCTCTCATCACCAAACCCAACCACAGATATCTCTCCCGGACAGTCGATTCCCATATCTCTCAGTGTCTTCATGAGGTAGAGCGTTATTCTGTTGCCCCCCGCAAGAACTGCGGTCGGCCTGTATCTGCGGAGCGCCTTCTGGATGACGAGCATACAGTCATCCTCGCCATTTTCCAGTGTCACATCCACTATATTCGCATCGTTTGTATTTATATTGTATTTCTGCAGAGCACTCAGGAAACCTTTTGTTCTCTCATCCCTGGTGGTACTGTCCGTACTCTCTCTGAAAAACAAAACATTCTTGTGTCCACTCGCGAGCAGATAATCTGCGCCCTTAAATATAGCCTCCCTGTCTCGGAACTCAACTGAGTCTATCCCTGATCCAAGTATATTTCTCTCCACGCAGACAAATGGAACGCCTGACTGTATAAGCTTTGTGTAGTTGGTTGCCACATCACTCACCGGCGCATGTATGATACCGGCAACCTTCTTGTTGACCAGAAGTCCGGCAAGCACCTGTGTCTCCTCCTTAAAATCATTGTCTGTTATCGCCACAAGGAACTGATATCCCTGTACACTGACAAGTTGCTCCACATAAGCTACCATATCTCTGTATATCGTACTTTCAATGTTCGGAATGACTGCAACGATCGTAGACTCTCGGCCAACCAGCAGTTTTCTCTCCTTATCTGCTATCTTATTCTGATATCCCGTCTCTACAATAATCTTCTCTATCTTATCCACAAGCTCAGGGCTTACATACCTTGTCCTGTTGATAACATGGGAAACTGTAGCTATGGACACCCCTGCCTTATCCGCAATCTCTTTTATTGTAACCTTTGACTTGCCCATATCTCGTCCTTTCTCCTTTATCACAGATATAACTCTGGCTTCCGTACATTGCCACTGGCAACGCCCTTTTCCGATATTATAATCTACTTTTCTATGTTTGTGCAACCACTGTCATCATCCAGACTACTGGCTCTGCGATGGCTACTGACACCATGCAGTTGCCGGCTCCACCATTACATAAAACAGCACAAATTTTTCGCAAAATGCAGAAATGCAGATAAAAACGCCAAGTTATTTCCTGGTATTTCCCGGGTCCCGGGGCAGCAGATACTTAGTTCTGCCAGTTGATGTTCTCCCCCTGCAGCAACGGATATCTGGCAAGTTCTGTGCCGTCCTGCCCATATATCTGAATTCAAACGGATAATTTCTCGGAGTCACGGTGATCTCATCGCCGTACGAGAATTCATAATCCAGCGTTCTTCCAAAATAGGAATCCTTTGTCTTATATGTCGCCGCTGTACACATATTTTGTCTTCTTTCCAATCTCCTCAGATAATTTATATCATCAGTTCAAAGCCATAACAGCTCTTTTCAAATCCATAGTGTTCGTAGAAGCCATGTGCCCCTGTCCGCGGAAGACCGGAATCAAGGGTGACGGCCTTGCACCCCCTCTGCTTTGCAAGCTCCTTTGCATGATCCAGGAGTGCCACACCATAGCCATTTCCGCGGTCCTTCTCTCTTGTTATAAGGCTTGACACATAGCATGTGAGTCCCGACATCCAGAATGTATTGAAATAGTCTCCATGGCACATGCCCCTGCAAACGCCTTCATCCCATAATAAAAACGCAAAGCTGCGTTCGTCATTTATGACGTCCATATATACTTTGCGTATTTCTTCCCTGTCATATGTATTATATGTCCATAATTTCTCTATAAAATCAAATACAATATCAAAATCCTCTGCTGCCGCTTTTCTGATCTCCATAATTATATTCTCCTTTCCCGCTGAGTTTCAGACCACTTAAACTGACTTTGCACCATCAACTAAATTACAACCAATGCTTACATTATAAAATATCAAAGTGATTATTAACAGACCGCCACCCATAAATTTATTATAAAATATCCCGGAAAATACTTAGGCAATACTTACATGACTTTTTGTCACATTTTCCTAATTTATTTAGTATAATGTAAATGTTTCGGGCTGACTTTGGTCACATTTATGACGCACAGCATATATCAAATAATATCGGGTGCTTTGCATTTGCCGGCACCTAAAATATGGAGAGAATCTTGACAGTGTTTCCACATCGTCCATATTTATCTCACTATTATTTACAAAGTCAGCCGACATAACCTTCTTGCCCTTATCATCGTAAAGCACAAGTGTCTTGGTCATTTCCTTCTGCTCCTCAAGTACCTGTTCGGAAGTCATCTTCAGTAATGCTGCCATCTGGTCTATGCTTTTCACTTCACAGAATGCAGTATGCGTGATGGAACCATCTGCCCTCGTTACCTTTTTCATATCCACCGGAATATGACTTTTCTTACAGGCTTTCTCCAAAAGCTCCGCTGTTCTCTCATCATTCACATCAATATGCGTGACATCCTTGCCCTCTCGGTTAAGTCCCTTTAATGAGCCATGTGTTTCCTTATAATTCGACATTACCTTATCGACAACCTTGCCGAGCAATGTCTCCTTCTGTTCCTCGCTCATACCAGGATTCTGCTGTTCAGACCGCTTGCACGCATCTGCAATGGCAGTAATCAGATCTACGCTGACAGTCACAATCGCCTTTCCTGTCTGGAACAACTCCTGCGTCAATTCATCGACCATTGTTCTGTCCTCCTGTTATATATTTTCCTGCTGCTTCTGTCTGTGGGTGCTCTCACCCATAAGATACACATTTTAATGCACATCTCGTGTTCCTCCTTGATTTCCTCTATCTGAACTTCTGGACAAAATGTCCTAAAGTTACATTCATATCCATTGCCCAACGGGCACAAAAAAAGAGCATCTATGTTTCAATCACATAAATGCTCTAACGCTGTTGTTTATAATAATATGTAATATCGGTTGAAACTGCATTACTACTAGCTAGTATACCATAAACATACTGTTTTAGTAAGAAATGTCCTATTTCATCCATGTATGCATATTGTCAAGTGTATGTGTCATATTTTATATTCAAAATAAAAAAAGCTGCTACTCTCTAAAAAATAACAGCCTTTCTTACTATATCAGCCTTTTGGAATTTGACCATCGACATACAGAATGTGATTAACTAACCGCTATGTGAGATATTTTAAAGTTCCCATAATCTGTTCATCTTGATCTTCTACCTCATCATTGTGTTGTTCTGTAACCTTAATATGTATAAATGCTTTTAGCATTTCCATAATCC